>ERZ1034871.223-NODE-223-length-33927-cov-16.733644_pt1 | contig 33927 bp, 27 predicted proteins | sample MGYA00520631_ERZ1034871 | MGnify/ENA primary metagenome ERZ1034871 (study PRJEB33766, sample SAMN09781721) | gut metagenome | biome: gut microbiome | host: Homo sapiens | place: Madagascar | study: EMG produced TPA metagenomics assembly of the PRJNA485056 data...
GACTTTAATTTCTCGATGTGTTTGAGTATATTTGAACACATTTTGAGTGGCAGAATTTATGAAAACAGAAATCAAAGAAAAAATCATGGCAACAAACCAGAAATACTTAAAGAAATTCTTAACAGAGGAAGCTCCGACTAAGCTTGAGAGCCAGCTTGAGCACATGGACTGGTCATACCTTGATATGATTCACAACAAGGAGCAGCAGAGAGGTACATTCTCACCGCTTGCTGCTATGGAGCTTTCAGAGATAGAGGCAAATAAGGACAAATATCTTGCAACAGGTCTTGATGCGGTCAAGAATGGCAAGGTCGGTGCGATTCTTCTTGCCGGTGGACAGGGTACACGTCTTGGCTTTGACAAGGCTAAGGGCATGTTCAATATCGGAAAGACAAAGGAACTCTACATCTTTGAGCAGCTTGTCGCAAACCTCATGAAGGTGACAAATCAGACCGGTACATGGGTGCCTCTGTATGTTATGACAAGCGAGATAAATGATAGCATGACAAGAGAGTTCTTTGAAGAGCACGGCTATTTTGGATACAACAAGGACTATGTGAAGTTTTTCGTGCAGGAAATGGTTCCGGCAGTTGATTTTGATGGAAATCTGCTCATGAAGTCTGAGGATTCACTTGCCATGTCACCAAACGGAAACGGTGGATGGTTCAAATCACTCATCAATGCCGGTCTTGACAAGGATTTGAAGGATAAGGGTGTTGAGTGGCTCAATGTATTTGCTGTGGACAATGTGCTTCAGCAGATTGCGGATCCTGTATTTGTCGGCGCTACAATAGAGTCCGGCTGTGTCAGCGGCTCTAAGGTGGTCAGAAAGTGCGATCCATACGAGAGAGTCGGCGCTATGTGTCTTGAGAATGGCAAGCCTTCGATTGTCGAGTATTACGAGCTCACACCTGAGATGGCAGAGGCAAAGAACGAGAATGGTTCATTACAGTATGGCTTTGGTGTTATACTTAACTATTTATTCCGCGTGGACAAGCTCATGGCTATCGCAGAGAAGAGCCTTCCACTTCATGTGGTAGAGAAGAAGGTACCTTACATTGATGAGAATGGTACAGAGCACAAGCCTGAGACTCCGAATGCATACAAGTTCGAGACACTCATCCTCGATATGGTATACATGATGGACAATAGCCTGCCATTTGAGGTAGACAGAGAGAAGGAGTTTGCACCTGTAAAGAATGCGACAGGTACAGATTCGGTTGAAACAGCGAGGGCACTTCTTGAGAAGAACGGAATTGAAATTTAATATATGATTTATGGTAACTGTTCATTGGCAGGGATGTATTGATATTCTGCAATTTCTATTTATCGCAGACTAAGAGGTGCATCTGCCGATGAGCAGTTATTTTTATTTGTAGAATAGCATGGGGATTACAATTTATGAAAAAATAAATAATCCCGTCACAAATTAAACACAGATTGACAGTATACTTCTAATTGTAAACGAAAGGAGAAATTATAATGGATAACAATTATAGAAATATGAATGATACAAATAATACTAACAGTACAAACAACAGCGATTATACCAGCAACGTCAACAATGCTAATACAACAGGTAACGCATCTGATGCAGGTGTAAATTTCACCATGTCCGGTAATCCTTACAATCCGGATGAACAACAGAAGGCTGCACAGACTAATAATACATCAGCTGAAAGCTATTCACAGAGCTACAATCCGTACTCACAGGCTTCTGTAGCAGGACAGCCAAATGCAAATCAGACATATGCAAACCAGCCTTATTCTAATCAGCAGTATAATTCAGGCACAAATAATAATGCATATGGCGGCGCATCAGCCGGTTCGACAGACAACTCATATAGCCGGATGAATATGAATGGTCAGGCATACCAGCAGACTGCAAAGCCTAAGAAACAGAGAGCACCTAGAAAGCCCGGTGCATTTGGACCATTTGCAGCAAAGACAGTAGCGGCAGCTCTTATCTTCGGACTCGTCGGAGGCGGCGTTTTCACAGGAGTAAGCTATATTGGCACGAGAGCTATTTCAAGTTCTTCTACTGCAAGTGCAAAGCTTACCACTACAACATCCGGTGGGACTAAGCAGACATCCTCAGGAGATGCAAAGGATCTGACAGATGTATCATCAGTTGTCGATGAGGTCATGCCTAGCATCGTTGCTATCACAAATACAGGAACAGTCACCTACAACAGCTTTTTCGGAAAGAAGTCACAGCAGTCACAGAGCTGCGGCTCAGGTATCATTGTGAGTGAGGATGATGATTATCTCTACATTGCTACAAACAACCATGTTGTAGCAGATTCAGAGGAGCTTACAGTACAGTTTGATGATGATTCTGTGGTAAAGGCAGAAATCAGAGGAACGGATCCTGACGATGATCTTGCAGTTGTACGTGTAAAGAAATCAGACCTTGGAAAAGATACTTACTCAAATATCAAAATTGCGACAATCGGAGATTCAGACAGTGTAGCTGTTGGAAGCCCGGCAATCGCTATCGGTAATGCACTTGGATACGGACAGTCTGTTACAACAGGTATAGTAAGTGCACTTAACAGAACCGTAACTACACAGGATTCACAGACAGGTGAGACTGTAACTAACAACAATCTCATCCAGACAGATGCAGCAATAAATCCTGGAAACAGTGGTGGAGCACTCTTAAATGAAAACGGCGAGGTCATCGGTATCAACTCCGTAAAATATTCTTCGACAGATGTTGAGGGTATCGGATATGCAATTCCAATGTCGGTTGCAAAGCCTATTATTGAGAGCCTTATCCAGGATGGAAAGTATACAAACGAGAATCAGGCATACCTTGGAATAAAGGGTGGCGATGTTTCATCTGAGATGGTAGCCTACGGCTTCCCACAGGGTGTGTATGTTTCATCTGTTTCAGCTGGTTCAGGTGCCGCAAATGCCGGCTTACAGGAGGGAGATATCATCACTGCTGTTGACAGCACAAAGATTTCTTCTATGACAGAGCTGCAGTCTGCGTTAAAGAGCTACAAGGCTGGAGATAAGGTTACTCTTACTGTTGCCCGTCAGAGTGGAAGACAGTATGAAGAGAACAAGGTTGAAGTAACCTTAAGTTCTGCAAAGGATATTCAGCAGTAATTCTGGCGCAGTGTATTGGCGGGAGGTCGGGACGTAAGCCCCGGCTACCGGCGGCGCACACATACTCTTGCGGTCGCTACGCTACGTGGCTAAGATACTGTACGAAATTATGCTTGAAGGGTTTCTATGCTTGACGAAACCGTCGAAACGCGCCGTCCGTGGCGCGTTTTCTCCTCACCCCTGCGTCCATGCAGGGGTGTTTCTGCGTTTAATGGGCATAATTTCTACAGTATCTAAGCCACTTCGCCATTCGCTCCTGCAAGAGTACGTGTGCTCCACCGGTGCCTGGGGCTTACGTCCCTTACGCTGTGGCGGAAATGTTGTTCAAATCAGTTCAAAGTACTAGACAAATTCCCTAAAATATTAGATAATGTATATAAATAATTTTACTTTTGCACCGCATAGGAATTCTTCAAAATTGATGGTTTATATGTAGATTTATCATAGTATACACATCGGTTTATGATTATGAGATATAATACACATTGAGCGGATGCAGCATAGGAGGTCGGCATGAAGAAGAAAAAAATAGTTATTGCACTCGGACATGATGCTCTTGGAACAACTCTTCCGGAGCAGCACGAGGCTACAAAGCATACAGCAAAGGCAGTTGCAGATTTTATCAGGGACGATTATGAGGTTGTTATCACACACAGCAACGGACCGCAGGTGGGCATGATTCACACCGCTATGTCTGAGTTTTGCAGGATTTATCCTGAGTATACAGCTACACCTACAGCTGTCTGCTCTGCAATGAGTCAGGGATATATAGGATATGATTTACAGAATGCTATCCGTACAGAGCTTCTGGGCAGAGGAATTTACAAGACGGTTTCTACAATACTTACACAGGTGGTTGTTGACCCATATGATGAGGCTTTTTATCATCCGACAAAGATCATCGGCCGTGTTATGACAGAGGCTGAGGCTGAGGAAGAGGAGAAGAAGGGCAACCATGTGACACAGGTTGAAGGAGGCTACAGAAGAGTTGTGGCAGCTCCAAAGCCTGTTGATATAGTGGAAAAGGATGCTATTAAGGCTCTTGTTGATGCGGATCAGGTTGTTATCGCATGCGGTGGCGGCGGAATTCCTGTTTTAGCACAGGATAACAAGCTTCAGGGCGCCAGTGCTGTTATCGAGAAGGATCTTGCAGCAGGAAAGCTTGCAGATACTCTTGATGCTGACAGACTTGTTATACTTACAAGCGTTGACAAGGTCTGCCTGAACTATGGCAAGGAGGATGAGAAGCCGCTTGATACCATGACTGTTGATGAGGCAAAGAAGTACCTTGCAGCAGGCGAGTTTGATGAGGGTACCATGGCTCCAAAGATTGAGGCGGCTATCGGCTTTATCGGTGACTCTGCCATCCGTTCGGTGCTTATCACAAAGCTCAATAAAGAGGGCAAGACAGTTTCAGGTGGTATGGGCACTTTAATTACAAAGTAGAGCTTAATTGTTATAATTCACATATATCCCACATGTCTATATGCATTTTGCAGAGCAGATGTGTGGGTAGTTTTATAAAAACATCGTGCGGTTTTGCGAATGTGCGTGGGGTGGTTCTGAAGAGTTGAAAACAAGGTAACTATTCAGTCCCCACCCCGAGAACAAGAAAAGTAAGATAGAAGGTAACACAAAATGAGTGAGAAAAGGCTTCAAAAGAGAGATGAAATCTCAGACGAGTACAAATGGAAGCTTGAGGATATGTATGAGACAGATGAGCTGTGGGAGGCTGAGTGTGAAAAAGCGTCACAGCTTGCAGAAAAGCTATCCGGATTTAAGGGACATCTGGCAGACAGTGCAGCAACGCTGCTTGATTTTTTTAAGAAGCAGGATGAGTTGTCTTATTATTTGGAGCGTATAGTGGTTTATGCGAATGAGCGCTCGCATCAGGACACTGCCGTGTCGAAATATCAGGCATATGTGTCAAAGGCAGAGACACTGACTGTTCAGGCATCAGGTGCGCTGGCATTTGCGAGTCCGGAGATTTTGCAGATAGATGATAAAAGGCTTGAGAGCTTTTACAGTGAGAGCAATGAGCTTATGCACTATAAGCGTGCGATTGATGAGATAATGCGTCAGAAAGCGCATACTTTATCGGCTGCAGAGGAGAATATCCTGGCGCAGTGCGGTGAGATGGCTGCAGCACCGGAGAATATATTCAGCATGTTCAACAACGCGGATATCAAATTCCCGTATATCACTGATGTCGAGGGAAATAAAATCCGTATCACGCATGGCAATTTCATAGATTTTTTAAGCAGCAAGGACAGAAGCTTGCGCAAGCAGGTGTTCCGTGGAGTCTATGATTCGTACAAGAAGTGGAGCAATACTGTTTCCATGATGTATATCAGCAAGCTGAAAAATGACACTTTTTATGCAAGGGTCAGAAAATATGACAGCGCAAGGGCCATGTATTTATCCGATGGCGATATTCCTGAGAGCGTATATGACAATCTGATTGAGACGGTTCACGCACATCTGCCGGCTCTGCATAGGTACATGGCGCTTAGGAAGAAGCTTTTAGGTGTGGAGCATCTGCATATGTATGATTTGTTTGCACCGATTGTGGACAATGTACAGACCACCTACACCTATGATGAGGCGAAAAAGCTTGTGGCAAAGGCGCTTGAGCCTATGGGCGATGAGTATGTCAGCACACTTAAGTCTGGCATGGAGAGTGGCTGGATAGATGTATATGAGAATGAGAACAAGAGAAGCGGTGCGTATTCATGGGGCGCTTACGGCACTCATCCGTATGTGCTTTTGAACTATGCCGACAATCTGGACAGTGTGTTTACGCTGGCTCATGAGATGGGACATGCGATGCATACATACTATTCAAATGAGCATCAGAGCATCACCTACGCGGGATACCTGATTTTTGTGGCAGAGGTTGCATCCACCTGCAATGAGTCGCTTCTCATGCACTATATGCTTGAGCATTGTGAGGATGAGAATGAGAGAAAATATCTTATGACACATTTTCTGGACGGCTTCAGGACGACACTTTTCAGGCAGGCGCAGTTTGCAGAGTTTGAGCATATAGCTCACCGGAAAATGCAAAAGGGCGAGCCGGTTACCAAGGATGTACTAAATGAGCTATGGCATGAGCTGAATGTGCAGTACTACGGACCGGATATGCGCGTGGATGATGAGATATCATATGAGTGGATGCGCATACCGCATTTTTACACACCGTACTATGTATATCAGTACTCGACAGGTTATTCGGCAGCAGTTGCTTTTTCAAAAAAGATACTTGAGGAGGGAAAGCCTGCTGTGGATAAGTATATAGGAAATTTCCTGTGCGGTGGATGCTCGAAGAATCCAATCGAGCTGCTAAAGAGTGCCGGTGTCGATATGAGCACACCAAAGCCTGTGGATGACGCACTCAATGTATTTGAGGATTATCTGAAGCAGTTTGAGGCAGCAACTAAGTAAGGAGAAACGTTTTTATGGAAAGAATTAAAAGCTTTACAATTAATCATAATATTCTTAAACCTGGATTTTATATTTCAAGAAAAGACGGAGAAATCGTCACATACGACCTTCGCACAAGAAAACCTAATGCAGGCGATTATATGTCCAATTCAGCTATGCACTCAGTGGAGCATATGTTTGCAACATGTGTGAGAAACTCTGAGATTGCAGATGATGTGGTATATTTTGGACCGATGGGCTGTCAGACAGGCTTCTACCTCGTAGTGAGGGATGTTGAGCCGGGAAAGGTTTTTGAAATCACAAAAGAGGTCTTAAAACAGATACTTGAGTATGATGGACCGGTATTTGGTGCATCAGCCATAGAGTGCGGACATTACGAGAATCTGTCACTTGACGAGGCAAAGAAGGAGTGCCGTGCATATCTTAAGGTACTTGAGAGCCAGACAAATATGGAGTTTACTTATCCACAGTAAACAGAATGGAGAAATAAAATGACAATAGGTGTAATTGGTGCAATGCAGATGGAGGTCGATGACTTAAAGGCTCAGATGACAGACACACAGACAGAGGTTTACAGCGGAGTGGAGTTTGTTGAGGGTAAAATCGGTGATCAGTATGTTGTTGCGGCAAAATGCGGAATAGGAAAGGTGTTTGCGGCAATATGTGCAGAGGCCATGATTTTGAAATATGATGTAGATATGATTGTCAATATCGGAGTGGCAGGAACTTTGACAAAGGACTTAAATGTGCTTGACGTGGCAGTAGCTACAAACGTGCTGCAACACGATATGGATACATCGCCAATCGGAGATCCGAAGGGACTTCTCTCAGGCATCAATATGATTCTGCTTCCGGCAGATACAAAAATGGTGGAGCTCATGTGCTCATGCTTAGCTGACAGGAATATCCACTACAAAAAGGGCAATATCGCAACAGGAGATCAGTTTATTGCCACAAAGGAGCAGAAGGATTATATTTCGAATACCTTTGATGCAATCGCAGCAGAGATGGAGGGCGGCAGCATCGGTCATGTGTGCTATGTGAACAAGGTGCCATTTGCCATTCTTCGCTCAATATCAGACGGCGATGGCGGCGAGACAGACTACCAGACCTTTGCGGAGAAGGCTGCGCATCAGTCGATTGAGGTAGTGCTTGAGTTTATCGGAAGGGCAGAAGAACTGAAATAGAGTTATTTCATTATTCATAATTTGTGATAATAAAGAATAGTATATAGCATGAGTGAATACAGAGCATACATGCAAAATACAAAACTACATAATGGGACAAAACGAAAGAAACGTCGACACAGATTCCTTTTTGGAGTGCTGCTGTCGGCGCTTCTTATTACAGGCGCTTTATATGGCAGAGAGTATGACATATCGCAGCTGAAAAATATAGAGGTGATGGAGACACTTAGCAGTGCTGTGAGTCAGTTCGGGGACAGAAAGCTGCCTGTATATTCGGTTCAGACAACAGAAAAAAAGATAGCCCTTTCATTTGACTGTGCCTGGGGAGCAGAGGATTTTGACAGTATGATGGAGACACTTGACAAGCACAACGTAAAGGCTACATTTTTTATGACAGGAGGGTTTGTGAGTGATAACCCTGAATATGTAAAGACGCTGGTTGAAAAAGGGCATGAGCCCGGAAATCACAGTGAGCACCACTATGATATGGCAACAATCACGGCAGGCGAGATGAAGACGGAGATAATGGATGTGCACAAAAAGGTCAAGGAGCTGACCGGAAAGGATATGAAGGTATTCAGACCGCCATACGGCTCGTACAACAATGAACTGATTGACACAGTGTATGGCTGTGACTATTATCCAATCCAGTGGGATGTGGATTCGCTCGACTGGAAAAACTATGGTATGCAAAACATTATAGATACAGTGTGCAATCACAAAAGCCTGGATTGTGGCTCGATAATACTCTGCCATCTAGGCGCCAAATACACCTCGCAGGCACTCGATGAGATGCTCACGAAGCTGCAGGACATGGGCTATGAGATAGTTCCGGTATCAAAGCTGATCATGACAGAAGGCTATCATATGGATGCAAACGGTATGCAGATCAAGGACTGACCAATTTCATAAATCAATATTTTGGTCAATATTTAGTCAATATTTTAGCCCCTTACGATATTGTTATTTACAGACAAGTGTGTTAAACTAAAACTATATTTTAAAGAAGCTGTGAGACAGCTATGGGGGTAAATTATATGACAGATACAGGTTTTTTAGTAGCATTCTTTATAGTTATTTTTTTAGTTATCATCTTTGCGCTTGTCGCTGTAATCGGAGCCGTTACAAGTGCTGTTGCAGGTATCAATGATGATGAGGATGAGATTGAGGAAGAGGGCATTTGAAGCTGAAATAAATAAAGGATTTTAAAAGATATTTAAAGACATTTAAGGACATCGAATTATATTAATCGTATAATTGGGTGTCTTTTTATTGTGAAAATCTCTTAAAAAAGTATAAACCAATTGAGTTGCAATCCGCCACATTGTATAATAAAAGTATAACAGCGAATTAAATTTATTGTGAAAATCGCAGTAATCACATTGTTTATCAAACTAAGGCAGGACATTATCAAGGAAAAGAAGAAGGAGGGGTCAGATGATATCAAGATATAGTGTAAAAAAGCCTTTTACTGTACTTGTAGGAGTACTGCTGGTAATAGTACTCGGTGTTGTATCGCTTGGCAGGATGACGACAGATCTGCTGCCGGATATGAGCTTTCAGTATGCACTTATCGTGACAACAGATATGGGAGCAAGTCCACAGGAGGTGGAGAGCGATGTCACCGCGCCGCTTGAAGCAGCTATGGCAACTACGTCCAATATCAAAAACGTAAGCTCAATGTCATATAACAGCTATTCTCTGGTGACATGCGAGTATGAGCAGAATGCCAACATGGATTCTGTAGTGATAGAGATGCAGCAGAAAATAGATCAGGTCAAGGCTGGCTGGAAGGATGGAGTGGGTACTCCGACCATTATGAAGATAAATCCGGACATGCTTCCAATCATGATGACTGCTGTGGATATGGATGGGAAAAGCAAGTCGGAAATCACAGACTTTGTGGAAAACACACTTAAGCCTGCAATTGAGAGTACAGAGGGAGTCGCATCAGTGACTGCAACAGGTGAGCTCACCGAGCAGATACAGGTCACGATGAATCAGGCCAAGATAGATGCGCTCAATGAGAAAATAAATAATGCCGTTTCAAAGAAATTTGACGATGCAAAAAGTCAGATGGATGATGCAAGCGCAAAGATAGAGAGCGGACAAAACGCAATCACATCTGCATCGGATCAGATGAGCGCGGGAGTGGATACGCTAAAGGAGCAAAAGGCAAAGCTTGCAGAGCAAAAGACACAGCTTGAGAGCACACTTGCAAGCTTAAACGAGCAAAAGAGCCAGCTTGAAACAATTCAGTCAGCTCTTTCAGACTTCATGAATAGTGATACATATACAAAGACAATTCCGTCACTCAAAGAGGGCGCAAATGCACCGGGTGAAGCGGGCACAGCACTCAAAGCGCAGCTTGAGCAGGTTGATAAGCAGATTGCAACACAGTTTTCAGGTCTCTCGGCGCTTGGAATCACCGTAAACACAGCAGATGATCTGCCTGCGGCAGCGTCAGCGATAGCACAGACTCTCATTCAGGTGAATACAGGTATAGAGCAGTGCCAAAGCGGGCTTGACCAGATAGCACAAGGAGAGACAGCACTTTTAGATGCATATGATAATCTAAACAGTCAGGCAGCTATAAGCTCGATAAGCATAGGACAGCAGTCGGCACAGCTTGCAACAGCAGCGGCATCTCTTGACAGCTCAAAGAAGGAGCTTGAAAAGAGTAAGGATGATGCACTTGATAAGTCAAACTTAAATGCAGTTTTAACAATTGACTCGCTTTCGCAGCTTCTTGTCGCACAGAACTTTGATATGCCTGCAGGCTATGTAAATGATTCAAATGGCGTGCAGTACATAGTACAGGTGGGAGATGAGATAAAATCAATTGATGATTTAACAAATCTAGCGCTTATGGATATGAAGCTTGATGGAATAGCTCCTATTCATGTCGGTGATGTGGCAGATGTTGAGATGACTGACAACTCGGATGAGACATATGCGATAGTCAACGGTAATCCCGGAATAATGCTCTCCATGGAGAAGCAGACCGGCTACTCTACAGGAGACGTCACAGACCGTCTTTTAGACAAGCTTGATTCGCTGGAAAAGGAAAATGACGGATTACACACCACGGTGCTCATGAATCAGGGTGTATACATCGACATGGTTGTAAAAAGTGTTATGGAAAATATGATAGTGGGAGCAATACTTGCCATTTTCGTATTGCTTTTGTTCTTAAAGGATATAAAGCCGACACTTGTTATCGCTGCATCTATACCTCTATCGGTTATTGTGGCAGTGGTGCTTATGTATTTTACGGATATCACCTTAAATATCATTTCAATGTCGGGACTTGTGCTTGGAATAGGAATGCTGGTGGATAATTCAATCGTAGTAATCGAGAATATCTACAGATTAAGGGGAGAGGGATATTCGGTAAAGAAGGCAGCTGTTGAGGGTGCAAATCAGGTGGCAGGAGCCATTTTTGCCTCTACACTTACCACGGTAAGTGTGTACGCGCCGATTATTTTTACGGATGGAATCACGAGACAGCTCTTTGTAGACCTGGCACTTACGGTAGCGTTTACTCTTATGGCATCTCTTGTAGTGGCACTCACATTTGTACCGGCAATTGCTTCAGGCATGCTCAAAAAGACGAAGGATATAAAGCATCCATGGTTTGACCGTTTTAAGGACTGGTATGGAAATGTCCTCGGCACATGTCTTAGATTTAAGCCGGTGGTATTTATTGCGGCAGTAGTGCTTTTAGTCGGCAGTGGCGCACTTTGCATGTCAAGGGGCATGACATTTATGGATATGGACATGGAGTCAAATCAGATTTCACTTACCATAGAGGCAAAGGATGACGAAAAGCTTGACTTCAAGCAGCTTACAGAGCTGTCTGATAAGGTCATGGACAAAATATCTGATATAAAGGGCATAGACACAATAGGAGCTACAGCAGGCGGCAGCTCGACCATGAACCTGATGAGCTCAGGAAGCGACAGCGTGAGCATGTATATATTGCTTGATGAGAAGTCGGATGTTTCATCGGATAAGGTAATAGATGAAATTGAAAAACGCACAAAGAATCTGGACTGCAAGGTAACAGCATCTTCACAGGCTATGGACTCGTCAGAGTTTTTCGGAAGCGGTCTCTCTGTCAGGATTAAGGGTAATGATATAGACAAGCTGCAGAAGCTTGCAGGTGATGTGGCAGATATCCTTAAGGATACAAATGGAGTGACAGATATAGATGACGGTCTTGGCGATACAACTAATGAGCTTAAGATAACTGTGGATAAGGAAAAAGCCGCAAAGTATGGCTATACGGTGGCTCAGGTATACCAGCTTGTATCTGGTGAGATATCATCTCAAAAGAGCGCAACAACCATTACGACCGACATAAAGGACTATGAGGTATATTTACAATCCGCAGAGCAGTCTGATGTGACGGTGGACGACATCAAAAACCTTACATTTACCTATAAGGATAATGATGGCAGTGAAAAGGAGATTCCGCTCAGTGATATCTGCACTATTTCACAGGAACAGACACTGAGTACCATTCATCGAGATGCTCAGACCAGATATATTACAGTATCAGGTGCGGTTGATGAAAACCATAATGTAACATTACTAAGCAATAAAATTAAATCAAAAATTGATAAACTTAGCATTCCTGATGGCTATTCAATAGACATGGAGGGCGAGGATGAGACAATAAATGAGTCAATGAGTCAGCTTGGACTTATGCTTGTGCTTGCAGTGATATTTATCTATCTTATCATGGTGGCGCAGTTCCAGTCATTGCTTTCACCGTTTATTATCATGTTCTGTATACCTCTTGCGTTTACAGGAGGCTTTATAGCTCTTTTCATCACGGGAAATGAGCTCGGAATCATATCAATGCTTGGCTTTATCATGCTGGCAGGCCTCATTGTAAATAATGGAATCGTGCTCATTGATTACATCAATCAGGCCAGGAGAGAGGGCATGAGCAAGCATGAGGCAATCATAGACGCAGGCCGTACAAGGCTTCGTCCAATACTGATGACAGCGATGACCACCATCCTTGCCATGTTTACATCGGCGATAGGTATCGGAGATGGCTCAGATATGATAAGGCCGATGGCAATCGCAATAATAGGAGGTCTCGTATACGGAACCATCCTTACGCTTATCGTAATTCCATGTATCTATGATGCGTTCAACAAAGAGAAGAGCATGGTAGAGGAAGAACTGTAGCAGGATAGAAGGAAAAAAGCTGGAAATATAGAGAGTTGGAGGATTTTTACATGGCAAAGTATATTATGGCATTAGATGCGGGCACGACCAGCAACAGATGTATACTTTTCAATGAGAAGGGCGAGATGTGCAGTGTGGCACAGAAGGAATTTACGCAGTTTTTTCCAAAGCCGGGCTGGGTGGAGCATGATGCAGAGGAAATCTGGGCCACACAGCTTGAGGTGGCAAAGGAGGCAATGGCCAATATCCAGGCTACGGCAGCCGACATATGTGCGATAGGCATTACTAACCAGAGAGAGACCACAATTGTATGGGACAAAAATACAGGTGAGCCGGTTTATCACGCGATAGTATGGCAGTGCAGGCGCACGGCAGAGTATGCGGATTCACTGAAGGAAAAGGGGCTTACCGGGACCTTCAGAAAAAAGACAGGGCTTGTGATAGATGCTTATTTTTCGGCAACTAAGCTCAAGTGGCTCCTTGACAATGTGCCGGGAGTAAGGGAGAGAGCCGAAAGAGGCGAGCTTTTGTTTGGAACAGTCGAGACATGGCTTATATGGAAGCTCACTCAGGGACAGGTGCATGTCACGGATTATTCCAATGCTTCAAGAACCATGATGTTTAATATCAATACCTTAAAGTGGGATGATGAGATACTTAAGGAGCTTGATATACCAAAGAGCATGCTTCCAAAGCCAATGCCGTCAAGCTGTGTATATGGTGAGGTGAATCCTGTGTTTTTCGGGGGTCCGATTCCTATCGCGGGTGCGGCAGGAGACCAGCAGGCTGCGCTTTTTGGCCAGACCTGCTTTAGGGCAGGGGAAGCCAAAAATACATACGGTACCGGTTGCTTCCTTCTCATGAACACAGGTGAGATGCCTGTTTCGTCAAAGAACGGACTTGTTACCACTATAGCCTGGGGCATAGACGGCAAGGTGGTATATGCGCTGGAGGGCTCAATTTTTGTGGCAGGAGCTTCTATCCAGTGGCTGCGCGATGAGATGAAATTTATCGATTCCTCAACAGATTCAGAATACATGGCGAGAAAGGTAAAAGACACAAACGGCTGCTACGTGGTGCCGGCATTTACAGGGCTTGGAGCACCGTACTGGGACCAGTATGCCAGAGGAACCATTGTGGGGCTTACGAGAGGTGTAAACAAGTACCATGTCATAAGGGCAACTCTTGAATCAATGGCATTTCAGGTAAATGATGTGCTTGAGGCAATGAAGGCTGATTCGGGCATCAATCTCACATCACTTAAGGTGGACGGTGGCGCCAGTGCCAATAATCTGCTCATGCAGATGCAGGCTGATATCAGCAATGCACCAGTCAACAGGCCTGTGTGCGTGGAGACAACAGCCATGGGCGCAGCGTACCTCGCAGGGCTTGCAGTGGGCTACTGGGAGAGCATGGATGATATAAAGAGAAACTGGTCTATTGACCGAATGTTTGAGCCGGAGATAGAGGCTGATTTGAGAAAAAAGAAGCTTAAAATGTGGAAAAAGGCTGTCGCCTGCGCATTTAATTGGGCGAAGGATGAATAATAGCTGATGTTTGCATTGTTTTAAATGAGCTTAGTGATAAGGCAGGTAAACAATATATGGAAATTGGTAGGAGAAAATAACATGTATGATGTAGTAATTATAGGAGCGGGAGTATCGGGAAGTGCCTGTGCCAGAGAGCTTTCGAAATATAATCTGTCCATCTGTGTGGTGGAAAAGGAGGAGGACGTGTGCTGTGGCACTTCAAAGGCAAACAGTGCTATTGTCCATTCCGGAATTGATTGTAAGACCGGTACACTTATGGCACAGATGAATCTCCGTGGAAATGAGATGATGGATGAGCTTTCGAAGAAGCTTGATTTTGAGTTTCGAAGAAACGGCTCACTGATAGTGTGCTTTAGCGATGACGATATGCCAAGGCTTAAGGAGCTTTACAATCAGGGGATTGCAAACGGGGTGCCGGGACTTAAAATTCTTGATGCAGGCGAAGCGCATGAGATGGAGCCGAATCTGTCTGATGAAGTTGTGGCAGCTATTTACTGCCCGACAGGAGGTATTGTATGTCCGTTTGGCATGAATATCGCATTTGCTGAGAATGCGGCAGCAAACGGTGTGGAGTTTTTATTTAACACCGAGGTGAAGGCAATACAAAAGGAGCAGACAAGCTATATTCTCATTACTCAAAATGGCGAAATTCATGCACGCTGCGTTGTGAATGCAGCCGGTGTATATGCTGACGTGTTCCACAACATGGTAAGTGAAAACAAAATACATATTACACCAAGGCGCGGAGAGTACGAGCTTTTAGACAGGGCTGCGGGAGGTATCGTTGACAAGACTATTTTCCAGCTCCCAGGCAAATACGGCAAAGGCGTGCTTGTAACCCCGACAGTACACGGAAATATCCTAATCGGACCTACAGCAGATGACCATGAGGACAAGGATGGTACAAATACAACGAGAGCAGGCTTAGAGCATGTTGTGACATCCGGCACACGTTTGGTGCCGTCACTTCTTATGCGTCAGGTCATAACCTCGTTTGCGGGAAACCGTGCACATGAGGACGGACATGAGTTTATCATCGAGGAGCTTTCTGACGCACCGTATTTTATTGACTGCGCAGGTATAGAGTCACCGGGCTTATCAAGTGCACCGGCTATCGGCGAGAGAGTGGCAGCAATAGTTGAGGGGCTTTTTAATCCTTCTAAAAATGCGGACTTCATCGAGACAAGAAAAGGAATTTTAAATCCAAAGAAGCTTTCAGAGGATGAGTATAAAAAGCTGATAAAAGAAAAGCCTGAGTATGGCAATATAATCTGTCGCTGTGAGATGATTACGGAGGGCGAGATAATGGATGCGGTAAACAGACCACTGGGCGCAAAGTCACTTGATGGTGTGAAGAGACGCACCAGAGCCGGAATGGGCAGATGTCAGGCGGGCTTTTGTTCTCCGAGAACTATGGAGATTATCGCCAGAGAGAAGGGAATTTCGCAGCTTGACATCACTAAAAGCGGTGGAAAGTCAAAGATAGTTGTTGGAATGAGCAAGAACCGCGGATAGGGGGACAATATGGAATTTTACGATATTGTGATAGTAGGAGGAGGCCCGGCAGGTCTTGCGGCAGCAGCTTCCGCTAAGAAAAATAAAATAGATAAAATACTTATACTGGAAAGAGACTGTGAGCTTGGCGGTATCTTAAATCAGTGTATACACAACGGCTTTGGCCTGCACACCTTTAAGGAGGAACTCACAGGCCCTGAATATGCCGGCAGATTTATCAAAGAGGTCAAAGAGCTAGGCATAGAGTATAGGCTCAATACGATGGTCATGGACATCTCGACAGGTGACGAGTTCGAAAACAGGGCGGATGACAGGCATAATGTAAAGATAAAAGATGAGGCAAATGATAAAATAGTTACAGCTATGAACCGCACCGACGGACTTTTCCATATCGCTGCAAAGACCGTAATACTTGCGATGGGCTGCAGGGAGAGAGCAAGAGGTGCTCTTAACATACCCGGCTACAGACCGGCAGGAATTTTCTCGGCGGGCACAGCTCAGAGACTGGTGAATATAGAGGGCTACATGCCGGGACGAAAGGTAGTAATACTCGGTTCAGGAGACATTGGTCTTATCATGGCTAGGAGAATGACCTTGGAGGGTGCCAAGGTGCAGGTGGTTGCAGAGCTCATGCCGTATTCGGGAGGCTTGAAGCGTAATATCGTGCAGTGCCTGGATGATTTTGGAATTCCGCTTAAGCTCAGCCACACAGTGGTTGATATAAAGGGCAGGGAGCGTGTGGAGGGCATCACCCTCGCTCAGGTTGACGAGCATAACAAGCCTATTGAGGGAACAGAGGAGTTTTACGAGTGCGATACGCTTTTACTCTCATGCGGACTCATTCCGGAAAATGAGATTTCAAAAACAGCAGGTGTAGAGCTCAATCCTGTAACAAGCGGACCTGTTGTAAACGAAAGCCTTGAGACCAATGTGCCGGGTGTATTTGCCTGTGGAAATGTGCTTCATGTGCACGACCTCGTGGATTATGTGTCAGAGGAAGCAACAGCAGCAGGCCGCCATGCCGCAGAATATGTGAAAAATGGCGGTGATAAGAGTTGTGATGGCAAAGAAATATCGATAACTGCTACAGGCGGAGTACGATATACTGTCCCAAGCACTATAAATACTGCACAAATGGATGATACTGTGACGGTAAGATTTCGAGTGGGAGCTGTGTATAAGAATTGCTATATTGCAGTATATCTGGATGATAAGCAGCTGCAGCACCGCAAGCGTCCTGTTATGGCGCCGGGTGAGATGGAGCAGGTAGTGCTTAAGAAGAATGAGCTCATTGAAACAGACAATCCCCGCACAATTACGATAAAGATTGAGGAGGCATAGTATCATGGAAGAAAGAAATTTGACATGTATAGGCTGCCCTCTGGGCTGTGCTCTTAAGGTGACAATAGATGGAGAAAATGTCACAGTAACCGGAAACACCTGCAAGCGCGGAGCAGACTACGGAGCAAAGGAAGTGACGCATCCGACACGAATTGTGACAAGTACAGTCTGTGTGAAAAATGGCACAATACCGATGGTATCCGTAAAGACGGCACAGGATATTCCAAAGGAAAAGATAATGGATGTGATGGAGTGTATCAACCAAATCACTGTAGAGGCACCGGTGCATATAGGTGATGTACTGCTAAGCGATGTTGCAGCAACCGGTGTGGATATAGTCGCAACGAAGAATGTTGTGCAAAAATCATATTGACAAATCAACCAATGCACTTTAATATTGTAGAAAGAAACAGGCAAATATTTAAAGGCATAAGAAAGAGGAGTACATGACGAAAGCTTTCAGAGAGAGCATCCGGTCCGTAAGATGGTGATACATTTTGGGCAGGCTGAAAGGTGCTTAAGACAGAAATCATGGAAGGTAGCTTTTGAGCCGAAGAACCCAGAAAGTTAAATCTATATATAACGAGATTTGACATAAGTTCTTCCGATTCGTCCACGTTACAGGACAAGAGGCATTCGAGTTTATATGTATATATATGCTCCGATGTAAACGAAGGTGGTACAGCGCTTATTCGCCCTTCCGGTCGTAGACCGGAGGGGCGTTTTTTGTAGACTGAGATGTGCACATATAGCGCAAATTTATTTGCTACTATGCTATTTCCGTCATGGCATGTACTAAAACTGTAAGACCGGAAGATTGCGCATGCAATCCAATCGGTCGCCCGTAACTAAATGAAAAGAAGAACAGCAAAAGCTCACAGCCTGAATTATCAGGCCGCGCATTATGTATGGAATTATGTGATTTATGGAGCTGCCTAGAGACTGTTAAAATTATGTACACAGCCCAGCAACGCACGCACATGGACGTGCGGGCGAGGCGTTAGCGCCATGGACGGCGCTAAAAGCCGGTTGCGTCATGGTCTAAGCAATCCTTAATCATAATTTTTACAGTGTCTTGGCAGCGTAATCATGAACATAATTCCATACATAATGCGCGACCTGATACAACAAAGCCCACAAAGCTTTTGCGTCATTTAATACAATCAGCAGCAACCAACAAGGAGGAAAACATGAGCAAAGAACTAAACAAAACCTATGATCCAAAGGACATCGAGGACCGTCTTTACAAAAAGTGGGAAGACAATGGCTACTTCCATGCAGAGGTAGACCGCAGCAAAAAACCATTCACAATCGTGATGCCACCACCAAACATCACAGGACAGCTGCACATGGGACATGCCCTTGACAACACCATGCAGGATATCCTTATCAGATACAAGAGAATGCAGGGCTACAATGCACTCTGGCAGCCGGGAACAGACCACGCATCCATCGCAACAGAGGTAAAGGTCATCCAGGCACTTAAAGAGCAGGGAATCAACAAGGCAGACCTTACAAGAGAAGAGTTCCTGGAGAAATGCTGGGACTGGAGAAAAGAGTACGGCGGACGTATCGTAAAGCAGCTTCGTAAGCTTGGATCATCAGCAGACTGGCAGCGTGAGAGATTTACCATGGATGAGGGATGCTCACATGCAGTACAGGAGGTATTTACAAAGCTTTATAAGAAGGGCTGGATTTATAAGGGCTCAAGAATCGTAAACTGGTGTCCGGTATGTAAGACATCTATTTCAGATGCAGAGGTAGAGCATGAGGAGCAGGACGGCTTCTTCTGGCACATTAACTATCCTGTAGTTGGCGAGGAAGGCAGATTTGTAGAGATAGCAACAACACGTCCTGAGACACTTTTCGGAGATACAGCCGTAGCTGTAAACCCTGATGATGAGCGCTATCAGGATATCATCGGAAAGACATTGAAGCTTCCATGCACAGACAGGGAGATTCCGGTAATCGCAGATTCATACGTAGATAAAGAGTTTGGAACAGGCTGTGTAAAGATTACACCTGCACACGACCCTAACGATTTCGAGGTAGGAAAACGCCATAGCTTAGAGGAAATCGTTGTAATCAATGATGATGCCACAATGAATGAAAAGGCCGGAAAATATGCCGGAATGGACAGATACGAGTGCAGAAAGGCACTGGTTGAGGATCTTAAGGAGCAGGGCCTTTTAGTAAAGGTTGTACCACACTCGCACAATGTAGGTGTGCATGACCGCTGTCACACAACAGTTGAGCCAATGATCAAGCAGCAGTGGTTCGTCAAGATGGACGAGATGATCAAGCCTGCAGTTGAGGGAGTAAAGAACGGAGAAATCAAGCTCCTTCCTTCAAGAATGGACAAGACATACTTCAACTGGACAGACAATATCCGCGACTGGTGCATCAGCCGTCAGCTCTGGTGGGGACACAGAATACCTGCATGGTACTGTGATGACTGTGGAGAGATGGTAGTTTCAATAGAAAAGCCTGGCAAATGTCCTAAGTGTGGCAAGGAGCACTGGACACAGGATCCTGATACACTTGATACATGGTTCTCATCAGCGCTTTGGCCATTCTCAACACTCGGCTGGCCTGAAAAGACAGAGGATCTTGACTATTTCTATCCAAATGATGTGCTCGTAACAGGCTACGATATCATTTTCTTCTGGGTAATCAGGATGATTTTCTCAGGCTATGAGCAGATGGGCAAGGCACCATTCCATACAGTGCTTTTCCACGGACTCGTAAGAGATTCTCAGGGCCGCAAGATGAGTAAATCACTCGGAAACGGAATTGATCCGCTTGAGGTTATCGACAAGTATGGTGCAGATGCGCTTCGTCTGACACTTATCACAGGAAATGCACCGGGAAATGACATGCGTTTCTACTGGGAGAGAGTTGAGGCTTCAAGAAACTTCGCCAACAAGGTATGGAATGCATCAAGATTTATCATGATGAACCTTGAAGGTGTAGAGCTTAGAGAGCCAAAGCTTGATGAGCTTCATGCAGCTGATAAGTGGATTCTTTCAAGGGTAAATACTCTTGCAAAGGATGCCACAGAAAACATGGACAAGTTCGAGCTTGGAATTGCAGTACAAAAGGTATACGACTTCATCTGGGATGAGTTCTGTGACTGGTATATCGAGATTGCAAAGGTTCGTACCTACAAGAAGGATGAAAACCCTGAGTCAGCAAATGCAGCACTCTGGACCCTTAAGACAGTACTTGTAAATGCACTGAAGCTCCTTCATCCATATATGCCGTTTATCACAGAGGAAATCTTCTGCACACTTCAGTCAGACGAGGAGACTATCATGCTCTCTAAATGGCCTGAGTACAAAAAAGAGTGGAATTTCCCGGCAGAAGAAGCCGCAATCGAGCACTGCAAGGATCTCGTAAAGGGTATCAGAAATGTCCGTACACAGATGGATGTTCCACCTTCAAGAAAGGCAAAGCTTTTCATCACAAGTGATGATGAGGCAGTCAGAAAGGTATTCGAGGACAACAAGGAGGTATATGTAAATCTTGCATTTACCAGCGAGATTACAGTACAGCAGGGCAAGGCCGGTATCGGAGATGACGCTGTATCAGTAGTGATACCTGATGCGGTTGCATACCTGCCGCTTGAGGATCTTGTTGATTTTGAGAAGGAAAAGGAAAGACTCAATAAAGAAAAGGATAAGCTCACAAAGGAGCTTGCGCGCTCAAAGGGCATGCTCTCAAATGAGAAATTCTTAAACAATGCAAAGCCTGAAAAAGTTCAGGAGGAAAAGGACAAGCTTGCAAAGTATGAGCAGATGATGGCTCAGGTAGAGGAACGTCTGGCTCAGTTTAAATAATTAAATACAGATTATATTTTAAAAGCGCTGTTTGGCATAAAAGTCCGGGCATAGTATCAATAGAATGATAATGCCCGGATTTTTTATATTTAGTGGCTTTTCTTAAAATTCAAATGATGATATAATACATTTATTAAAGAAATAGCATGATAGTTATACTTTAGCAGGAACAAAAAGACCGATATATAGCGAGGAAATAATATGGATGATACCGGTATAAAGAGAGAGCCAGTTATCAGAATAAGCAGCGACAGGATGGAGGCATTTATCATGCTGCCTGCAGTTGAAGAAGAATGGCATTATACAGTAGATGAGGTGCTTGAAGCTGTAAACCGCAATGGTGTGATATATGGCATCAATTGTGATACCATTTCAGATATGGTAGAAAAAAGACTTATGGGCAGGGAAGTGCTTTTTGCAAAGGGAAAGCCGGCTGTTGACGGGACTGATGGATACTTTGATTTTTACTTCGACAGCGACTTGAATCACCGACCAACGATTAATAGTGATGGCTCAGTGGATTACTGGAGTGTGCACTCGGTTGAGGTGGTCAAAAAAGGCCAGACGATTGCAAACTATTGTGAGCCTGTTGCAGGCGAGGATGGTATTGATGTGCTTGGCAAGGTAATTGCCGCAAAGAAAGGCAAGGGACTGCCGCCGCTTGTGGGGCGTGGCTTTGACAAATCTGTCGATGGACTTACATATACAGCTGCTATTGATGGTAAAATTGAAAGGCACAAGAACCGAATCATTATTCTTCCTATTCTTGAAATAAACGGTGATGTGGATGTGGGAACAGGAAATATAGATTTTGTCGGGGACGTGGTCATACATGGCAGTGTGAAGACCGGAGCCAGAATAAGAGCTGCAAAGTCCATCACGATAGATGGTATTTGCGAGGGCTGCGTGCTTGAGGCCGGTAATGACCTGATTCTCAGAAAAGGCATGATTGGTATGGGAAAGGCCCGGATTATTGTAAAGGGCAATCTGTTTGCCAAGTTCATGGAGTATACCGAGGTGGAGGTAGATGGCTTTGTGGAGGCTGATTCGGCAATCAACTGCAATGTGGTCAGCAATGACAGGGTGATCTTCAATGGCGGACATGCAAGCATAGTCGGTGGAAAAGTATACGGCTGTGCGGGCATTGAGGTGCAAAATCTGGGCAATGATGCATTTATCAAGACAGAGGTGCATGTGGGGGTACATAAAAAAATCAAGATAAAGATAGCGGAGCTTGAAAAGCTTGTTGAGCAAAAGCAGATGCTTCTTAATAATATAAAAGCCGGCATAGAACAGATAGAACAGATGATGGGCAGTGCCGCTGACGGTATGAATCTTGAGGAAAAGAAGCTTACGCTTGTCAGGGCCAAGATTGAGAAAACTGCAGAGCTTACCGAAAATAAGGAGGAGCTAGAGAGGCTTAAGAGCATAGTGGAGCGCTCGACAGGCGCGTCAGTACAGGTTTTTGAGCATGTCTATCCAAATGTCGAGGTGTGTATTAACAACTCAAAGCTCGTCACCAAAGAGGAATTTGACAAGGTTGAGTTCAAGGAGAAGGATAAGGCAGTCGTGATGTTGTCGATGAAATAAAAAAATTGCGATATTTTTATTAAATCTTAATGGAAATATACTTGCATAAAGGGGTTACTTTATTATAATATATAGTGACCCTTTTTTGATGGGATTATTTAGCAGGTAATTATGGAGGCAGGATTATGATAAATTTTGATGAAGAAATAAAGAACTATGAGCCAAGTCTAGAGATAGAGGAGGCTGAATCTGCGATTTACAGCCATGATCTGACAGATGTCACAGATATCATTGCACAGTTATTACGTGAGCAGGACAAAAGGCAGGGTGAATTAAGATGATTTGTTATAAATGCGGACAAGATGCGGGCTGGGATGATAAGTGCCCTGTATGTGGGGCTGATCTTTCGCTTTTTAAAAGAGCTGTGAGAATATCCAACTCATACTACAATGATGGTTTACAAAAGGCACAGGTGAGAAATCTGTCTGGAGCGATTATATCTCTCAGGCAGAGTCTTAAGTTTTATAAGTACAATATCCAGGCAAGGAATCTGTTGGGTCTCATATACTATGAGATGGGTGAGATGGTTGACGCCTTAAGTGAGTGGGTCATCAGTGCAAACTATCAGCCTGATGATAATCTGGCAAAGAAGTATATAGATCAGATTCATAATAACAGAAATCAGCTCGAAACAATCAATCAGACTATTAAAAAATATAATCAGGCTTTAACTTATTGCAAGCAGGACAGTAAGGACCTTGCGGTTATACAGCTTCGAAAGGTGTTATCCTTAAATCCAAAGCTTGTAAAGGGACATCAGCTTTTGGCTCTTTTATATCTGGAAGAGGGACATCTGGATAAGGCAAAGAAAGCCTTACGCGATGCAGGCAAGATAGATACAGACAATACCACTACCCTCAGATACTTAAAAGAAGTGAACAGGCGTCTTAAGGAAAAAGGATCTGAGAGGAAAAAGAAAAATGATGATTTAATTTCCTACCAGAGTGGAAACGAAACAATCATTATGCCAAAGCGATTCAGGGAGAGCTCAATGTGGGCAAATATACTCTATATTATAATCGGTCTGGTAGTCGGAGTGGCGGTTACGTGCTTCCTTGTGGTTCCGGGCATAAAAAGCCAGGCGAAAACAGATGCAAAGAAGCAGCTATTATCGGCTAATGATACGATTTCCACAAATGGGCAGACAATCAGTGGACTTAATGATCAGATAGACAAGCTAAAGAAGGAGCTTGAGGACGAGAAGAAGAAAAATGATGGAGTATCAGACCAGATTTCCACATATGAGGCTTTGCTCAATGCCTATGTATACTATACATCTAATGATGTAATAAAGGCAGGAGAAGCACTTGAAAATATCAACACAAGCTACCTGAGTGACTCGGCTAAGCAGACATATGATGCACTTAATGGTTCCATTGCCGATTCATATAAGGAAGCACTGTACAATCAGGCATACTCATCATACAGCAGTGGCGATTATCAGAGCGCAATCCCGACATTCCAGAAGCTTGTCGGCTTGGATGAGGCTTACAGGGATGGTTCAGCTGCATACTACCTGGCGCAGTCGTTCAGGAAGTCAGGTGACTTAGCATCTGCAAAGCCATATTATCAGTATGTGGTAGACAACTACGCAGGCACTGAGAAGGCCAGAACATCAAAGAATTATCTGGCACAGGAACAGTAGTAAAACAACTGCTGAGAGGCAATAATTAAATATAGAATTACGAAAGACACCAGATAATCTCCGGTGTCTTTTTTATATGAGCAGGAAAGGAAGAGTTTGACATGATAGAAAATTATATCAAGGAAGCAGACCGGGTGACATACCTTATGCCAAAGGAGGTGGATCACCACTGCGCCGGGCAGATAATCGCAGAGCTTGATGCACTTATAGAGGGCTGTGGTGTCAGAAAAATAGTATTTGACATGAAACATACAGAATTTATGGACAGCTCCGGCATTGGAGTGATAATAGGAAGAACAAAGAAGCTTAAGTACTTTAATGACAGCTGTGTATCAGTGTGCAATATGTCAGACAGGGTTGACAAGCTTTTGAAATGTGCCGGCATATACACTATTGTAAATAAGAATTAAAATAAGTTAATAAACCGGAAGGATTTATTATTAATTGTGGTAACTATCCGGATATAAAATTCAATCAGATATGAAATTTAATCAGACATAAATATAATTAAACAGAAAGGGAGCATAATGAACGCAACAAAAACAAATCATGTATCGCTTAGCTTTGATGCAATTTCAGAGAATGAGGCATTTGCGAGAATGACAGCAGCCATGTTTATGGCACAATTAAACCCCACACTAGATGACGTGGAGGACGTAAAGACAGCAGTGTCAGAGGCGGTGACAAACGCAATTATCCATGGCTATGAGATGGGGGATGACAATATTTCATCCGGTCAGGCAGATCACCAGGCAGCAGAAGAAAAAAGTTGTCCACAGGTACATATGAATTGCAGCTATATAGGCAGGGAGCTATACATAGAAATATCAGATAGCGGAGTAGGCATACAGGATGTGGCAAAAGCGATGGAGCCGTTATACACATCCAAACCACAGCTTGACAGATCAGGCATGGGTTTTTCATTCATGGAAGCATTTATGGACGCGCTGACAGTTACATCAGAACCGGGACACGGAACAACAGTAAAGATGAAAAAAGTACTATGAAGAGTGACAAAATCAGCAGACTTGTCACAGAAAATATAAACCTGATTTATTTAGTTATGAAACGCTTTAGAAACAGAGGCGTTGACCGGGAGGATTTATTTCAGATAGGAGCAGTTGGGCTGACAAAGGCAGCGCAGCGATTTGATGAAAGTAAGGGCTTTGCCTTTTCTACATACGCAGTACCGTTGATAATAGGGGAAATACAGCGCTTTCTACGTGATGACGGAATGGTACATATCAGTCGAAAAATACTGGATGATGCAAGAAAAATTGCAATTATCAGAGAAAAATACAGAATGAATGAAAATAGTGAAATATCACTTGAAAAAATGGCAATTATATCCGGTATGTCAAAACAGGATATAATAATTGCCATGGAAGCCGATAAAAATGCATCTTCAATAGAAAATGAAAGTGTGCTTGATTATCTGGACAATAAAATGAGTGCAGAAGCATCAGACAAGCCATCGGAGACAGATAAAGTGATAAATCACATCGCAATGCAGCAGGCGTTTAACTCACTGGATGATAGCGAGCGCAGACTGATTATACTCAGATATATGCAGGATAAGACACAGAAGCAGGTGGCAGAAGTGCTTGGACGCAATCAGGTGGCCATATCACGAATGGAGAAGAATACATTGGCGAAGCTTCGCAGGGCGATGATGTGAGTGGGACGCGTCGTAGGATGAGAGCTTCCCACATAAAGGCAGAGAGGATGCCGGGGGCATGTAGTATATTCTTCAGAAAATTATGAAGTCAGCCCCGAGCCCATGTGAGGATAGATTGTGGATATGCCGGGATTTTTTTGTTATTAGGGAATATGGAACCTCGCGGCAGTTCATAATTTTCTTCAGAACACACTGCATGCCCTCCGGCGAATAAAGTGTGTCAAGTGGGAAGCATCGTAGGATGGGAGCTTCCCACATGCAGGTTGAGAGCATCGTGCCGTCCGAACCGCAGGTGAGGACCGGCACATTGTATCTCAGCGTAAGTGGCGTAAGCCGGTGGTGGTGGGCTGGCGGTACTGTCGGGTGGGCGAATAGCGCAGCTGTTTAGTGTCTGTAGAATTATGCTGTAAAGCACAGAAATGCCGAGGCATGGACGCCGAGGCAAGGAGAAACCGAGCCATGGAGGGCGAGTTTCGACGGTTTCGTCGGGCATAGAAAACCTGCGGGCATAATTCGTACAGACACTTGACAGCGAAGCGTAGCCAGCACGACAGCACAGCCTGCACGCCACCACTGGCTTACGCCACGTATTATTGAAAGAAAGAAAAGTACTTGCACCCAAACCCAAAAGCATATTACAATGAATGATAACGGAATAAAAATGGATTGTCGAAAGGAGAAAAGCATGAAACTGCCACTTACATATGATAACTATATATTTGACCTCTACGGTACGCTCGTGGATATTCACACAGACGAGAGTGATACTGCAATCTGGGAAAAGCTCGCCATGTTCTATGGCTATTACGGAGCACTGTATGAGGCAAAGGAGCTTAAGGAGCGCTATGAGACACTTGTAAAGAGCAGCGAGGCGGAGCTTAAGAATAAAATTGAAAATATGGACATTGAAAAGCAAAATGAAGCTAAAGATGCGCAGTTTGCCATCTCATATGCCCACGAAGCATCACCGGAGATACATATAGAGGATGTATTTGAAAAGCTCTATGAGGAAAAGAACGTGAATCCGACAAAGGAGCTTTCAGTGCATACAGGTCAGTTTTTCAGGGTGATGAGCACCGAATACATAAAGCTTTATCCGGGCACAAAGGAGATGCTTAAGGAACTTAAGAAGGCGGGAAAGAATGTATATCTGCTTTCAAATGCGCAGCGTATATTTACAGCCTATGAGATGAGAAGACTTGATATCTTTGATTTGTTTGATGACGTATTTATCTCATCCGATTATAATACCAAAAAGCCTGATATCAGATTTTATAAGGAGCTGATAAATAAGCATGATATTGACGTATCAAAATCGCTTTTTATAGGAAATGATTCGACTACCGATATCAAGGGTGCAAAGGAATGCCGGATGGATGCCTTTTATGTGAAATCAAATATTTCACCAAAGGATGATATGGCTCATGATGCAGACTATATTATAGATAATTTTACCAACTGGTAATGCGTTATTGTTTATAAAAATGTGAATACTACATAAAAAACATATATAAATTAAAATCTTTTTATAAACAGTTGCAAATAAAAAATAATGGTGTAAAATGAACTAGATTTGAATTAGTTTATTTTTTAACAAAGTAGAGGTGAAAAGAATGTCAAACACATTATTAATGTTGTGTATCCCATTTGCGGGCTTATTGCTGTGCATAGCAGTTATGCCGCTTGTGAAGCCTGAATGGTGGGAGAAGCATCAAGCTCATGCAGTTATCTTATGGTCACTGCTTTTTGCCATTCCGTTCGCGCTGTTTTATGGAGCACCAAAAGCCGTAGAGACGGTACTGGAGTGTCTGATAGGCGACTATCTGACCTTTATCGTGCTGCTCTTTGGACTGTTCTGCGTAGCCGGAAATATCAAGCTGGAGGGAAGTCTGGTCGGCAACCCAAAGGTAAACGTTATCATGCTTGCAGTTGGAACACTTTTTTCAAGCTGTATAGGAACTACAGGAGCCAGTATGCTTTTTGTAAGGCCGATTATACAGATGAACTCATGGAGAAAAAACAAGCGTCACATCATGGTATTTTTCATTTTTCTTGTGTCAAATATCGGAGGATGTCTTACACCTATCGGAGATCCGCCACTGCTCATGGGATTTTCAAGAGGAGTATCGTTCTTCTGGAGCATGAGGCTGTTTCCGGTTCTTGTAATAAATATGATACTGCTTCTTTCCATATTTTATCATTTGGACAAGAAGGCATACCAGAAGGATATTACTAAGGGACTTATGCCTGAGGTGAAAGAAAATGAGCCTCTTATCAGGATAAAGGGTGCCCACAACTTTTTATATATCGTAATGATTGTTATAGCTGTTATACTAAGCGGTGTGCTTCCTAAGCTTTCTGCATTCCAGAACGCTGCAGGAGAGGTTATCGGTATTCCAATATTCAGGGAGGTTACACTCACTGTGCCTGCAATTATTGAGATTGCTATTATTCTGCTTGCAGCCCTGCTTTCCTTCAAGACAACACCGAAGGAGGTTCGTGTGCAGAACCATTTCACATGGGGAGCAATTCAGGAGGTTGCGGTGCTTTTCATCGGAATCTTCATCACCATGCAGCCTGCTCTTATGGTATTAAAGAGTGCAGGTTCAGGTCTTGGAATCACAGAGCCGTTTGAGATGTTCTGGGCAACAGGTGCACTTTCAAGCTTCCTCGACAATACACCGACATATCTGGTTTTCCTTACTACAGCAGGAGCCATGCACTTTACTACAGGTGTCGCAACCACACTGGGAGTGGTGCCGGTCAAGATGCTTATGGCAATTTCGTGTGGCGCTGTATTTATGGGAGCCAACACATATATTGGAAATGCACCTAACTTTATGGTCAAGTCATTATCAGACGAAAACGGTATCAACATGCCATCGTTCTTTGGTTACATGTGGTGGTCATTGCGTTATCTGATACCTGTTTTCATCATAGATATGCTCATATTCTTTTTATAGGAGGGATGAATTATGGAATTTTATGACGAGAAAATTAAAGCTCTTGCCATCGAAATCTATGAGCTTGATGCCGAAGTATACAAGAAATTAGGCTCATCCCTCGGCAGGGTATTTGGTGGCGAGAAGGATATATGTATCCGTAACATCATGGAGGATCTGCACTCAAGGCAGAACAGCTCAAGAATCCGAAGCGAGCTTGCCCTGATAAGCAACATGGCAAGAACAATACCTGATCATGATACAAGGCATGATATCATGGTCAGATACAACAACATAGTAGAGGAGATAGCGGAGCTCCCGACAGGCTTTGCTGACGGAGATATCCTCGATCCAAAGATAGCGGATTTAAATACCGTAAACCTGAAGGATCGTTTCAGGACGGGCGATCATCTGATTATCTGTATAGGACGTTCCTGCGGATGTGGTGGAAATGAGATTGGATTTGCACTTGCAGACAAGCTTCGTATGAATTTCTATGATGTGTCTGTCATGAATGAGGTGTTCAGACAGAAGGATGGAGAGGAAGCAGCCCAGGCTACAGCTACCTTCCAGAAAAAAGAGCGAATGGGAATCAAAAAGCGCATAAAAGCTTTTAGGAAATACCACGGACTTTCATCAGAGGATGTGCTTTTCTTTGATACAAGCAAGTTCCTTGTAGAGAAGGCAAAGCAGGAGGACTTCATTGTTATGGGACGTTTTGCGGATGCGATTCTGACAAACAATCATATTCCTCACATAAGTATTTTTATCACAGCACCGGAGAAGAGAAGAGTCCAGCGTTTCCTTGAGATAAACAAGAATGTGACTCCGAACCAGGCAAAGAAATGGATAGAATCTGAGGATAAGAGACATCTGAAGACCTACAAATTCTATACCGGCAGAAAGTGGAGCAAGGCAAGTAACTATGATATCTGTATCAACAGTGCCAGCTACGGTATCAAGGGCTCAATAGAGCTTATCATCCGTATGCTCCAGCTCGATGACCGCGTGAAGCAGCTGATTGAGTAAATTTTTAAAGCGTGTTTTATTGACGTAAAACACGCTTTTTTTATATATTTGACATTTTTGAAAAAATCCTCTTACAAAATTCGTGAAAAAGTGATAAAATGATAACGTATAACGAAAGAGGTGTGATATGTTCGAAATAGGTGATTACGTATTAAATGCTACAAATGGAATTTGCAAAATAAGCGAAATCGTGGAGTTAGACATGTCAGGAGACAAGCAGCTCAAGTCATATTTTTTACTCCGCCCTGTTGAGGAGGAGAATGACAGAGTGTATATACCTGTTGACAATGCTGATAAGAGGATACGTAAGGTAATAACACAGGATGAGGCACAGGCGGTGCTCGATAGGGTACCTGAGATAGAGGCGCTCGCGGTAAACAATGAGAAGGAGCGCGAAACGCGCTATAAGGAGGCAGTCAGAAGCTGTGAGCCGGATAGTGTGATCAGTCTCTTAAAGTGTTTACATATCAGAAATGAGCAGCGTGCACAGGTAGGCAAGAAGTCTACAGCCGTCGATGAGCGCTATGGCAAGATGGCAGAGCACAATTTAAATGCAGAGCTTGCATTTGTTCTTGAAAAGGACAAGCAGGAGATTAAAGATATAATTCATGATATGCTATAGTATGTGGGCAGAATCAGAAAGCGGGTTCTGCCTTGTTTTTTGCTAAAAATAAGAGATATTAAGAAAAGTTTAAACAAATAATTAATGAGTTTATGTCATGAATATGTTATTATATATCAGGTAAGGGCATATAATATTACCGGTTAAGGGTAAATGAGAAAACTTATCATGTTTTATCTGATAAAAACAAAAGAATGAAAGTAAGGGAATCAATATGAATAATATGAATATTAATTCTGCAATAGCAGATACTCTGGATATAGGGAATACAGACACAGAGAAAAAGACAGGGCTCATAGGCTTTTATAATTACACGGTAGTGCTTACATACATAGGCATGTGGATAGGCTTCCTTGGAGTTATGCTTGCCATAAAGGATAGGTATGTGGGTTCACTAATCTGCCTTATGCTGGCCGGTGTCTGTGATATGTTTGACGGCACCATTGCATCCACAAAGAAGGACCGTACCAGGGACGAGCGAACATTTGGCATACAGATAGATTCGTTAAGTGATATCATATGCTTTGGCGTGCTTCCGGCAGTGTGGGTATTTTGTGTGACTCCAAAGATATCAGTTGCATTTATCGCCATATTTGTATTCATACTTTGCGGGCTTATCCGTCTGGCATACTTTAATGTGGATGAGGCTAACAGGCAGGCAGCGACAGCAGAGCGCAGACAGTATTATCTGGGGCTTCCAATCACATCAAGTGCGCTTGCTATCCCGGCGGTATATCTGATTGGAGAGTTCACGGCTATACATACACAGACAATCGCGGCACTTGCCCTTTTAATCATTGGCATTTGCTACGTGCTCCCTGTAAAGCTCAAAAAGCCATCGCTTTTTGGCGAGGTTCTGCTTGTAGGCATAGGAGCAGTTGAGTTTTGTATTCTCATTGCGGAGGTTCTTATTTAATGGCAAAAAAATCGTTTGTAGACTGGCTTTATACCACTGCACCGGGGCGTATGACACTTAAGGTGCTTCTGTATACAGGCGCACTTAAGCTTGGTGAAATAGTCGCGCGCTCCCAGTTGTCTAAGCCGTTTATCAGCCGGTATATAAAGAATAACAATATAGACATGTCTGATTTTAAGGGTCAGAAATATAACAGCTTTCAGGACTTTTTCTCAAGAAAGCGTGATGATATTGAGGTGGACAGGCAGGCTGAGCACCTTATCAGTCCGTGTGACGGCTACCTGAGTGCATACAGGATAAAAAGCAACAACAGCTTTCACATCAAAGGCTCATGGTACAAGGTGACGGATCTTGTCACCGATAAAAAAATTGCAAAGGAATTTGTCGGAGGAGACTGTGTGATACTGCGTCTTTGTGCCAACGATTATCATCATTACTGCTATATAGATGATGGATTTCAGGGCAGGAATCATTTTGTGAAGGGACTGCTTCACAGTGTACAGCCTATTGCACTGGAAAATGCGCCTGTATACAGGCAAAACAGGCGTATGTGGACAATTCTTGATACAGTTAATTTTGGCAAGGTGGCACAGATTGAGATAGGTGCGCTGCTTGTGGGAGGCATAGTCAATGACCACGAGAATGTTATGATGAGAAAGGGCGCAGAGATGGGGCACTTTGAGCTGATTGGCTCCACAATAGTGCTTTTGTTTAAAAAAGGTCATATTGACCTGCTTCCGGAAATTAAAGAGTGTATAAAAGGAGACAAAGAAGTACGTGTTATCCAGGGACAGCATATCGCAAACAGGACAGCTTTTTAACAGAATACTTCCAAAATACAGTCGTATTCCGCTGCTTTTTACAGTAGTGCTCAATTTCAGTGTATACTGGGGCGCGCGTGCTATTGCAGGCGGTTTTATCCATCACAATATAGAGACCTCGCTTGATGATATGATACCGGTTGTGTACCCTACAGTAGTCATTTATTTTGGCTGCTATATTTTTTGGATTATAGGATATCTGTACAATGCAGCGATGGATAAAAGGCACTGTTATCGTTTCCTCATGGCAGACTGGCTGGCAAAGGCAGTCTGTTTTATCTGTTATGTCGTGTATCCTACAACCAACACCCGCCCGGAAATAGTGGGCTCAGACATATGGGCACAGCTCATGCGCTTTTTATATAGTATGGATGCAGCGGACAATCTTTTTCCATCTATACACTGCCTCGTAAGCTGGCTGTGCTATATTGGCATCCGTGGCAACAAAAAAGTACCGCAGTGGATACGTACAACCTTCTGTATTTGCGCTATAGCAGTATTCATATCCACATTGACTACGAAGCAGCATGTGATATATGATGTAGTGGCAGGAGTTGCGCTGGTGGAAGTGACATACCGAGTTTCAAAGCTGATAGTTAAAAAGGCAGTTAAAAAGGGAAAATCGAATACAGAAGCATAATATGTATAAACAGTATAAGGTATACAATTAGTAAGAAAACCTAAAACCAAGGAGTATAAACATGGATGATACACAAATAGAGATGCTGCCGGTGTTGGGCGAATTCAGTTCAATTGCCTCGCAGTATGAACACATCATGTTCTACTACGAATCGGGCATACAGCAGATAGTAGCAAAGCTGCAGATATTAAATAATGAATTCAAAAACAATCACGAAAGAAATCCAATCGAGAACATAAAGAGCCGTGTAAAGTCACTTGACAGCATAATAGACAAGATGAAGCGAAAGGGTATTCCGCTCACCACCAATGCCATGAAGCGTGAGATTAAGGATATAGCCGGCGTCAGGGTCATTTGTCCATTTATATCCGATGTATATCAGGTGGCCAATATGCTTGTGAATCAGGCGGATGTCGAGATTGTCACAATAAAGGACTACATAAAAAAACCGAAGGATAATGGCTACAGGAGTCTTCATATGATAGTGCTGGTTGATGTGTATTTTTCGGATCACAAGGACAAGGTGCCGATAGAGATACAGTTTCGTACCATTGCGATGAATTTCTGGGCCAGCACAGAGCATCAGCTTCGCTACAAGAAGAGCCGTGTATTCACGGAGGAGATGCAGCGGGAGCTTAAGAAATGCGCAGATATCATGGCTGACGCTGATGACAAGATGCAGAATCTGGCAAATGTTTCGGGGATTGTGCAGCCGATTGAGTAAAAGAGAGTGATGTAAATCACTCTTTTTTGCTTGTAAATCAAAAGTTTATATTTATTTAATAAAAATTGTTAGCACTCTCGCTTGACGAGTGCTAATTTGCGTGCTATAACATAGTCACAAGG
>ERZ1034871.231-NODE-231-length-33634-cov-11.581733_pt1 | contig 33634 bp, 21 predicted proteins | sample MGYA00520631_ERZ1034871 | MGnify/ENA primary metagenome ERZ1034871 (study PRJEB33766, sample SAMN09781721) | gut metagenome | biome: gut microbiome | host: Homo sapiens | place: Madagascar | study: EMG produced TPA metagenomics assembly of the PRJNA485056 data...
CCCTTATGTTCTTGAGGGCACATGGACGCAAGTCCATGCCCGTATGTCTTGAAACTCTTTTGTTCTTATGTTCTTATGTCCTTTTGTTCTCCGCGTTAGCGGCAGATTTCACAATTCACGAACAAAGAAACGCTACATTTTCCCCTCACAGGCATATGCTTATAGTTATCCGCTAACGCGGAGAACATAAGAACATAAGGACATAAGAACAAAAGATATAACGCTTGTATTAGCCGCTTAGCGCGGAAAACATAAGCAACATAAGTATTCACAAGATACACAAAAGGCCGCTGCGCGGCTGGCCACGGACTGACGTCCGCGTGGCCAAAGAAACATAAGGGCTGACGCCGTAGCGAGCCGCTAACGCGGAGAACATAAGGACATAAGAAAATAAGAACAAAAGTGCTTCAAGACATACGGGCATGGACTTGCGTCCATGTGCCCTCAAGAACAGAAGGGCTACGCCGTTACGACCATAAACGTCATAAACAAAAAAGCAATAGCATTAAACGCTACGGCGTAGTTCTTATGTCTCTTGGGCCACCCGGACGTTAGTCCGTGGCCAGCCGCGCAGCGGTCTTTTGTGTGTCTTATGTAAACTTATGTTGCTTATGTTTTCCGCGCTAAGCGGCTAACACAAACGTAATTTCTTTTGTTCTTTTGTTCTTATGTTCTCCGCGTTAGCGGCAGATTTCACAATTCACGAACAAAGAAACGCCACATTTTCCCCTCACAGGCATATGTTTATAGTTATCCGCTAACGCGGAGAACATAAGAACAAAAGAACAAAAGTCCATACCCGTATTACTCTCCCCCACTCTCATTGCCATACACGTCGACGGCGGTTACCACATAGCGGCTGTGGCGCAGGGCGGGCAAGGCGAGGGTGCAGTCGTAATGGGTGGCGGTGGTGCGCACAGATAGCAAGACATTGCCAAACGTGGGGTCGAGGCGGTAAACGTTGTAGCGCACCGGGCCATCGGCATCGTGCACGGCAGACCATTCAAGGTGCAGGTGCTGCCCATCAAGCCTCTGGGTTACCTGGGGCGATGCGGGCGGAATGCTGTCCTGCCAACGCATGGGGGGCACCAAGGCGGGACGGGCATAGAACGAGGTTTGCAACCAGTCGGCAAGCCCTTTCTCGTTGTTCAGCAAAAAACGTGTACGGAAAAACGCCTGGCCGCCAAGGCCCTCGCTGCGTGCCACATTCATCTGGCGCTGCACGGTAAGGAGCGGCCAGTCCTTTTCGCGGGAGTTAAGAAAGTAAATGCCGAGTCCGGGCACAACGGGGCGGCCGGCATCGTGCTCTTTCCAGTCGGCAAGGAAAGGATAATAATGATTACCGTCGAAGTACATCATCGGGAAGAGCATGTCCATCCACCCCAGGCGCAACCAGCGCTGGGCATCTTGCGACACCGCGTCGCGTGCGTTCCACCCGTAAGAGGAGTAGCGCGACAAGTCAGAATACTTGCCCACGGGGGAGCAGCTCAGCTTTACCCACGGGCGCACCCCTTTCACCGCATCATGTATGGCCAGCACACAGCGGTCAATGTTTGCCGTGCGCCATGCGGCCTTGTTCTGCCCATGGCCATAGCGGCGGTAAGTGCGGTCATCGTTAAAGGGCACACTGCTCTCGGGGTAACGTATGTAGTCGAGATGAATGCCGTCCACCTCGTAGTTTTGCACAATTTCGCGACACACCTTAGCCAGATATTCGGCAGAGCCCGGCACTCCAGGGTCCATCAGCCATTGGTCACCGCACCGCTGGCACAGTTCGGGGTGCTGCACAGGTAGGGCGCGTTTGCCAAGTTGCTTGGCCACCGCCACCTTGCAGATGGGGAACGCCACCACCCAGGCATGGCATTCCATGCCACGCTTGTGGCATTCGTCCACCGCAAACTGCAGCGGGTCATAAAGCGGCCGTTGTCCGGGTCGCCCCGCAAACACGCCGTCCCAAGGTTCTATGGCCGAAGCGTAGGCAGTGGTTGCACGTATGCGCGACTGAAACAGCACCATGTTAATGCCCATGGCCTTGAGGCGGTCGAGCATTTCACACAGCGCTTGCTTCTGTGCGGCAGTTTGCGCTGCGGTTGTGGCGGGGCGCTGCGGCCAGTCGAGCCCCATAAGGGTGGTGAGCCATGCCGCGCGCACCTCATATTTTATGTCTGATGCCACCGGCGAGCACGCTGTTTGCGCCTTGGCGCACAAACTGCAAAGCAGCACAAGCAGCACGAATATAGTTCTTTTCATATCCTTACAAAAAAGAGTTTGGCGTTTCAACAATGTACGATTGCAAAGTTACAAACTTAGTAACCATACATTGCTGAAACGCCAAACTTTTATTCAGTTGTCTGCATTAAGTAGGTGTTCAAAATTATTTTATACAATCAGCAGGTGTCATTTTCACATTGAAAGCACATTCTCGAGACGCATCTGTCCCCTTCGGCCTCGGTCACATAGCCCGCTATGCTCCCTCACCCGAAGGGAACATCTGCACCCCGATAATGCACTTTCAATGTAAAAATAATTTTGAACACCTACTTATTTCTTTGAAATGCGCAGCTTATAGGTCATTGGTTTTTCGGGCACGTAGAACATGCGCAGTGTGCCCGGGCCACACGAAGCGTTGCCCAAACCGCGCAACCAAGCATCGAGGTGCAGCACGGTGTAGGGACGCGGCTGCATCTCCCAATAGTGTTGGGCGTTCATCAAGTCCTCGTCGGTGTAAGGCAGTGCCGAGAAGTTGACACGGCCCTCAGTTTCGATTTTCACACCAAAGCCCGACTTGTCGCTGAGCGTAAGTTCGCGCAGCTCCTCACGGTTGCCAGTGCTCTGCGGCTTCATGTTGGGTTCCACCATGCCTGCCACGGTTGTGGTATAGCGGCCAGCCACCACACCATCGCGGCGGTCGCAAGCGTTCTCCCACGGACCGAGCGCGTAATAGTCCACATTCGAGAGTGATGAGTCGAGCATACACACCAGTCCGGCGCGTCGCAGCTCAGCAGTATGCGGTGTAAAGCGAGCCTCCACATCAACCACGCCCTGCGGGTAGATGGTGTAGTCTATCTCCGTGTCGCAAAGCGAGCCCTTGCGGGTTGTCTTCACCACTGTGTTGCCGTTCACCTTCTCCACACGCACATCGCCATTGGGCTGCAAGCCGTTGGCAGTGTTGCCAAAGCGGTCGTTCTCTATCCAGCGGTGGTTGCTGTATTCAAAGCCCTGGTTGTCGGCAATGATGTTGCGACCACCAAGAGCTAATGAAGTGAGGCGGGCCGTTTCATTGTCAAAGGTAAGCTGCACCTTGTCGTTGCCAATAATAGTTTGGTCGAGCGACAACGTTGAAAGCATTTCGGGCGCTTTGGCATCAGACTTCAGTGCAGGCAGCGTGCCGCGCTGCTGCAAGGTAAACTGCTTGAGTGCCACCTCGTGACCGGCTGCGGCATAGCTTTGTGCTGTGCGGAAAGCCACGTGCAGTGTGAGCAGCACTTCCTGGCCATTGGCCTCAGCCTTGGCCAAATCGGCCTTACCCAGTTTGAGCACAAGTGTGGTGCTGTCGGCAGGAGCCACGGCAGGCAGTTTAATGGTCTTGGTGCTTACCACACGACCGTTCTTCACCACCTCGTAGCACAAGTTCATGTCCTTCAAATTCTGGAACAAGTAGGTATTGCGCAGCGTGACAGTGGCCGTGTTCTTCTGCTTGTCCACACCCACCAAGTTGAATTTCACATACTGGTAAGCAGCCTTCACCTCCTTCAGCTTAGCACCCTCTTGGCGTTCGCTATTGATTATGCCGTTGCAGCAGAAGTTGCCCTGGTGCGGACCCGGATAGTCATAGCCCGTAGTGAGGCGATAGATGCCCTGCTTCATCAGCTGCGGATTGTAGATTGACTGGTCTACCCAGTCCCAGATGCAGCCGCCAATGGCGGCATTCGATTTTTCTATTACGTCCCAATACTGGTCGAGGTTGCCAATGGCATTACCCATGGCATGTGCATACTCGCAGATAAACATCGGTTTGTCAAGGTTTGAGGTGTTCTGCGCCATCCAGTCCATGCCGGGGTACATCTTCGAGTAGAAGTCGGAGTAGCGTTCGCCACCATAGGGCAAACTGATGCGTGTGCCCTCATAGTGTACAGGGCGCGCGTCAAGACGCTTGGCTGCCTCGTAGCAATCCTTAAAGTTGGCACCAGCACCAGCCTCGTTGCCAAGGCTCCACATCACCACGCAGGGGTGGTTGCGGTCGCGCAGCACCATGCGGTCAATGCGGTCGACAAAGGCGGGTATCCAGCTCTTGCGGTCTGAAATGCTTTGGTTGGCATGGTCCTCAAGGTCGGCCTCGTCCACGGTGTAAAGTCCGTAATAGTCGTACATGGCATACATACGCGCATCGTTAGGATAGTGCGAGGTACGTATGGTGTTGATGTTGTTCTGCTTCATGAGCGTCACGTCGCGCAACATTTCGTCGACAGTAACGGCACGGCCGTGCTTGGGCGAGGTGTCATGACGGTTTACGCCTTTAAGGAACACGCGCTTGTTGTTGACATAAAGCAGCGAGTTCTTCACCTCCACTTTGCATATACCGTATTTGGTTGAGAAGGCCATTTCCTCATTGCCCAGTTCATCACTCTGCACCACACGCACCGTATAGAGGTTGGGGTGTTCGGCGCTCCACAACTCGGCATTTGGCACATCGAATGCCACGTTGGTCTGTGTGCCATCAGCACCGCCAAGTGTCGTGCGCTGCTCTTGTATTTCGGTGCCCTCAGGATTGAATATCTTGACGCACACTTGCTTCTTGCCGGCAAGGTTGTCGCGGTTGTCGAGCGTCAGGCGCACATTCACCTTTGCCTGGGCAATGTCGCCCCCCTTGTCGAAGGTGATGTCGGACGTGATGTAATGGTCGCGCACGGCCATTTTGGGGGTGTTGTAAAGATACACTTCGCGGAAGATACCGCTCATGCGGAACATATCCTGACATTCAAGATATGAGCCATCGCTCCAGCGGAACACTTGCACAGCCAGACGGTTTTCGCCACCCTTGTGCAGATATTTGGTTATGTCGAACTCGCTCACATTGTTAGAGCCTTGGGTGTAACCCACATACTGGCCGTTGAGCCACACAAAGGCTGCCGAATAAATGCCACCAAAATGTATGAAGGTGCGGCGGCCGTCCCAATCGGCGGGCACGGTGAATGTGCGCACATACGAGCCCACGGGGTCGATGCCATAGTTCTTGCCACCATCGTTGAAGCCGGGACGGGCCTTGATAAACGGCGGTGTATTGGCGTGCGGATACTCTACATTGCAGTAGATGGGTTTGTCGTAGCCCAGCATTTCCCAGTTTGAGGGCACGGGTATGGTGTCCCACTGGCTCACGTCGTAGTTCTCTTGCCAAAAGTCGAGCGGGCGCTGCGAGGGTTCGGGCACAAAGTGAAATTTCCACGTGCCGTTGAGCGACATATAGCGTCCTGTCTGGGGCTTGGTCCACGGAGTGTTGTAGTAGGCTTTGTCGGCCAGCATCTCGTGCTCATTGTTATAGGGCAGGTAGGTGGCCACACCGGTTTCTTTGTTTTCGGCAAAACGTGTTTCGTCCTCCCAATAGGGTGATTTGATTTTGGGCTTTTCCACCTGTTCGAAGGTAAACCATGCGGCTTTGTCCTTGGCGTTGTAGGCCACGCTCTTCAGTTGGCCGTTTACGAGGCTGTACATTTTGCCGGCCTTGGTTTTGCCCACCGAGCGAATGATGTAAGTGCCGGTCTGGCCCTTTACGGGTTCAAAGCAGAATTGTGCATTGTTCCACACACCATCTTGTGCCGGCCACTGCAGCAGGTAGTCTATCGAGGCATTGCCGCCACCATCGTCAAAGTTCTGGGTGTAAAAGGCATTTGCCACCACACGGCGGTCGAGGTCGAGCATCTTGATGTTCCAGTACTGCCCGCGGTTGTCCTTGTCGGCAGCCTCGCCCACTATGTGGGCATTGTTCTCACCCGAGTCGCCATTGCCGAGCACCATGTCGGGGTGCTGCACCGAACGTATGCGATAGGTCAGTTCGGCATCAAAACCAGCGCGTGCGGCTTCGGCCAGACTGAATTGGGCGGCCTTGTTGCCTGCCGCCTTGGCTTTGTCTATCAGCACAAGCTTGCTGCCTTGCACAGCCGCAGCCTTGCCAGGATTGTTGGTGGGCACCAGATTGTAATGGCTGCCGTCGGCCACCACGCGCCACAGCTGGGCCTCGTCAGAACCGTTATTCTCACCAGCCTCCACACCGTTGCCGTTGTAGCGCACAGCCTGGTTGTTGAAGGGATTGATAATGCGCCACGAGCCCGAAAGCTCTGACATGACGAAATGCTGTCCGGCATCTTTTTCGTTGAGTGCTGACAGCGCAAGGTGTCCCTGCCCATCGGCATCGACCACCTGTCCTTTGAGCGCCGACACCAGGTGGTAGAGTGTGCCTGGCTTGAAGCTCTGGGCGCCTGCGCCCAAAACTGACAGACACACCGCTACGGCTAATGTCAGCCAGCGCAGATGTAAAAAGGTCTTGTTCATGTTTTGAATGTATTGTTGTTTGATGATTATTCCTCAGCAGGGTGGTTCGTCCAGCTCGTGCCGTCCCAACTCTTAGCGTTCGAAAACGAGGTTCCGGCATCAACTTCAACGTCGTCGTTGACGCCAATTCCTGGCGATATGGCCAATAATTGTTCTGCAACGAAAGCGTATCGCTGCGATTTGGGGGCGGAGTACGCCTTTCTTATAGTGGTCGTTGTCATATTTGCGTCGTTAGGGATTAAGCATTATCTTTTTACCATTTACAATGTACATGCCCTTGGCTTGAGTGGTTAAACATTTACGTCCGTCGATGCCATAAACCGCAGCAGGTGTGTTTGTGCCAGTCTCCACCACATTGCTTACCGAGGTTTGCGTGCCGCCAAAGTTCATGGTTATGGCAGGTAGCGTAGCGTTCCATTGCAAATATGCCTTGTAGCGTGGCAATGTGCTACCCACTTTGGCACGGTAAAAGGCCATTTGCCCCTGTTGGGAAGCCAGCACATAAGCATTGTCGTCTGATGCTATCACGTGGTCGCCCTGTGCGTTGGCTTGCAAACGGTTGCCTGTTAGTTCGGCCACAGGGGTCGAAGCGTCAGCTTGTTCCATAACCAGCACATTGGTTGCAGAGTTTGTGGTCAACAAAACGCCTCGCTCGGCAGGAATGGCATAGCCTTCGGGCACCGCAGTGAGTTGCGCCATGTCGCCGTCAACTTGCTTAACATACCATGCTTTTGCACCATTGGGCACTACCGCGTTAAAGGGTGCGCTAAAGGTGGCAACAGATGCCACGTCTTGCAGTTGGGTGGCTGCGCTCATCTTCACTTCCACTTGGGTGGGAGTTGCGGGCGTGTTTGACTCGAACACGGGTTCGCCTTCGGAATCGACTAAGAATCGGCCTTCTATACCAAAGAAGGTCAACTCCTCAGGGTGTAGGGCCTGAACGTCCCAAGCATTATTCTCCTCATCGTAGATTCCTCGTTCAAAATAGAAATAGTCATTCCAGTGTTTGGGTTCGAGGGCAAATATTTCCTTTTTGGGATTACTGCGATCATTGGGCACAGAATCGGTCACCCATATACGCGTGATGGTGTTAGTTTCAGTATCTATTTCAATCGCCCACAATGTCCAAGCGTGGTTGTTGTCACGAATTTGTGCAATGTAGTTACCCGTAGTGAAATACCTCAGCAACACCTCGGTTAATATCTCTTCGTTGGAATTTATCCAGCCTCGCGTGAAGATGATTGGATTATCGTAGTCGCCCACGGGGAGGTAGTTCTGAGAAATATCGGAACGTGAGTAAACAATGGTTGGATGCGTCTCTTTCAGATACCAATCAAGGGCCTTAAACACATAGTCACCATTATCGCCAAAGTAGGAGTTGCGATCAAATTCCCGATTGATTTCCTCTGGGTCCCAGCATTTACCAGTATAGATGTACCGTTCCTTTATGCGATCTTGCCACCAAGCTATCATGTTGCTACTAACTGCAGCCCAGCAACCATTCGTAAACTGGAAGGTGTTGTACCAGCCGCCCTCTACGCTGACGCCTTTTGCCCAATATTGCACCCTCTTAGCTTTTGCCGAAGAAGTGGGGAACATGGTGCTCAGCGCGAATATCAATGCAAATATAATTGATGTCTTTCTCATTTTATCTGTATCAAGTAGATGTTTAATATCATTTTAGGCGCCATTCTCCACACTGAAGATTGTGTGACGCCCACACGCTTTGTTGTTTAGGGATTACACACACCACGCACAGAAGAGCCATAATAGCGGGCGTAATTCCAATCTGGCTTGGCATAAACTTGGGTAAATTGCAACTGGTAGGCAGAGCCACAGTAAGTAGAGGTTTGGTAGAGCGAACTCGACCAGTAATATCCGTGTACGCCTTTCTCGTTAAACTGATTGGCATAACGACAACCTGCCGCAGGCAAAAAGAGTGAGGCTTCGCTGCTTTTGCTTGCTACCACATATCCTGCAACGCCTGTTTGGTTGTAGTCGTCAGTCCATGTCCAATCGCAATTCGCTTGGAGTTCTGCCCACTCTGCCTTGGTGGGCATACGCCATGTGCCACCCCATGTGCTGGTAACGGCATCATCGGTGGCATCGAGCGACATTAAACCATCAGCATTTGAATACTTCGTGAGCGAATTATAACCTGCTCCGTGAGCGTAGGTAGCCCACCGATAGTCCGTTTTCGAGGTTGTTTCGCCCCATGCATAGTAGTTTCCTGCGTCTTGAGGACGATTGGCGCCTATATTGGCAGATGCCCATTTAATGCCACTGGGCAGCCCCATATCAATCCAAATATGCCCAGCTTCCTCGCCTGTGGTTTGCGCAACCATGGCACAAGACACTGCACACATTATCAAACAAGAGATTTTCTTCTTCATTTCTTCATAAATTAAATACTTAATACTGCGACGTCAAGGTGTAGATGCCGCTGAACGTTAGCTACTATTCTTTGTTTACGGGTTGAAAAGTAAGTGTGCGGTTATGCTACTTATTATGCTGGAATGGTAAGAAGCTTGGCAAACTTACCCGTCAACTTGTCAACCCGTCTACCCATCATGCCACGCGGCGCATTACCTTGTAAAAGTTCCAAGCAAAAAGGCTCGCGGCCAAAATAAGACCGATGCTGAACGCCAGATACAGGCCCACCACGCCTAAGCCACAGGGGAAGGCCAGCAAGTAGCCGGCCGGTATGTTGACTACCACGTAGCTGACAAAGGCTACCCACATCATGGCCATCACGTGTGAAGTGCCTCGCAGGGCGTTGGCAAAACATATTTGCATGGAGTCGCCCAACTGATAGAGTATCATGGGCAGTATGAGGGTGAGGGACAATGATATGACGGCGGGGTCGGAGGTGAAGCCGTGTATGATAAATTCGCCACCGAAATAGAATATCATGGACGATATGGCGGCCATGCCTAACAATATGAACACGCCGGCACGCGTGGTGCTGCGCACACTGCTCCAGTCGTTCTGGCCATAGAAGTGGGCCACACGTATGGTGATACCCGACCCAAAGCTGTAATACAGCAGGAAACCGAGTCCGCCAAGGGTTATCATCACCTGGTAGGTGGCCAAATCGACGGCACCAAGCCAACCGGCCATGATGCCGCTCACGGTGAAGGCGCCACTCTCCATGCCCATTTGCAGGGAGATGGGGAACGACTGCCTGTTGATGTACAACAAACTGGCGGTGCGAACTGCCGACTGGCAGAAGCCCTGGCGGTATGCGGCATAACGCTTGCGCCCGAGCAGCAAGGCTACCATGATAACGGCCATTATGATGCGTGCCGTGAGTGTGCTGACGCCGGCACCAAGCAAACCGAGGCGCGGAAAGGGGCCGACACCATAGATAAGCACAAAGTTGCCCGCAATGTTGAGCACATTGCCCACGAGTATGACCCACATGCCGGTGGAGGTTTCGGATATGCCGTCGGTAAACTGGCGCAGGGCATTGAACAGTGCCACAAACAGGAGCGAGGCGCCAATGGTTAAGTAGTAGGGTCGTACCAACGGCAATATTTCGGCGGGCTGCCCCATGCGGTCAATAAAGCAGTAGCCTACGCCCAAAATGAGCATTAGCAACAGGGCAAAGACGAGGTTGCATATCAGGCCATACTTCAAGGTGCCGCCAGCCTCAGCCCGACGCCCCTGCCCTACCAACGAACTGATGAGGGGGGTCAAACCATAGCTATAACCTAACATCATGTAGACAAAAAGGTTGAACACGGCGTTGACAAACGAGGCGGCTGCCAGTGCATCGGTGCTGAAGCGCCCTACCATCATGGTGTCGGCAAACCCCATGATGATAACGCCCAACTGACCTATGGCTATGGGCACGCCAAGCTGCAATATGGGACGGTAATAGCGGTTCCAGCTATTGGCGGTGGTTGCATTCATATATAGTTACAGTGTTTAGTAGACAAGTTGACGGGTTGATGAGTTGATGAGTTGACAGGTTGACGGGTAAGTTTGTTTTGTTTCTGACCATTCTGACTTTAACGTAATAAGCAGCGTAAAGTTTACTTACCCGTTAACTCGTCAACTCGTTAACCCGTCAACTCGTCAACCAATAAAGCTAAATGCTAAATTCCTTGGCCACAACGGCTTGTTTGCCCGTGCCAAAACTGATGGTGAAGCGCAATGGCTGCCCCTTCAGGCGATGGGGGGCCACAATGGCGGCCTTGTAGCGTATGCCCTGCCCCGGCAGCACGCTGGCCACAGTGGCGGCTGGCGAGATGCCTACACGCTTGTTGCTGCACACTATGTTGGGGGCTACATTGTAGAGGGTGCGTGAGCCACGGTTATAAATGTCGAACACAATGCAGGCTTGCTCATCGGCGTCGAGCCGTTGGTTGTTGTTGTCGTCAAGAAAATGTATGTTGCTCACCTCGAGTGACTGCAAATCGCTATGGGCAGCCGCAGCCGACTTGTAGCGCGGATTGTTGTAGGTGCCATACTGCACATCGTTGCCGCTGCTGGGGGTATCGTTGCCGTAGGCGTAACTGTCGTTTTGCGTGTCAGCCTTTGGTGTATGGGGAGCAGTGGCAGCGGCTCCTACCGCACCACCTATTATCATGCCGGCCAAGGTGCCCCTGTCAGCACCTCGCGGACCGCCCATCAGTCCGCCAATGCTCGAACCGAGCATGCCACCTAACGAACAGCCCGTGGCCACTCCCGCAAACTGGTTGTAGCTGCACGAACTCACTCCCATGGCCAGACTGAACACCATGGCGGCTGACATTGTGCTTTTGTATGCCAACAGCTTTATCCTGTTCATGATTGTAAATTTTACATTGTATGTTGAGTGCAGGGTGCAGTACATAGTGTATGCACTTTCACCCCGATATGGCCTCTACACTTTGTTGCCCGACATTTTGCCTACGCTCTGCGCATTTGCACCGTGTGCCGCAACCGTTCGTGCTACGGGAGATAGAAAACCATGTCACGGGAGGCAGAAAGACAGTGCATTCGTCTGTTCATTCTACCTCCCATGACAAGATTTCTTACCGCACGCAACAGTTTTTACACGCTCCGCAACGGGTGTTGCCAAGGTGTGGTTGACTCGTGCGCTACAACCTTACATAACTTTTTGCGCACAGTGCAGGCAAGTGTAGACAAACGTGCAGACGAGTGTAGGCAAGTGTGTAGGCATTTTTCGATGTCACCTACGTTACACAACGCCCTTATTATCACACAGTTCAGCATAATTAGCACAGAGTGCAGACACTATTGCGAATAAAAAGTTGTGTAGGAAAGCGTGCGGTTTGTGCGGGCTTATTTTACAGTAATGACAAGGTATTTGCTCACGCTCCAGAAGGCTTGCGGATTGGTTATGCGCAAGGTGTACTGTCCCTGGGCGTCCTTGTCGAGCGAATATGAACTGGCCGGGTGGCTGGTCATGAGCTTGGCACTCTTTGAATAGAGGCGTATGGTTTTGGTCACACGCAGGTCGATGCGCGTAAAGTAGTCCTTGTTAAAGTCGTTGCTCTTCAGCACGTCGCCACGTTGCAATATGCGCTGCTCACGCAACTCGCGCTTGGTGCCAAACACATAGTAGGCTGTATTCAGTTCCTTGTCCTGCGCGGCCACAGTGCGCGCCTTTTCCTCATTCTTTTGCGTCAAGTCGCTCACATTGGTGTTTAACGCGTTAATTTGCTCGCCTTGTTCGGCTATTTTGATGTCCTTCTCAGCCAGCTGGGCACGGAGGTCTTCTATCTCCTTGCTCTTGTCTTCGAGCTGCTTGTTAAAGTTGGCCACCATCTCCTCGAGCTTGGCCTTGGTGCGCGAATCGCTTTGGTTTGACGCACGCAACTGCTGTTGCAGATTGGCTATAAGCTCGCGGTTGAGTTTCAGTTTGTTCTGAATGAGCGTCATGTTGTCGATGATGCGCTGCTTGTTGCCTTTTTCACCCTGGCGGTTTTCAACATTTACTATGCCCTCAGCTTCGTTTATCTGGTCAAAACCGTCCTGTATCTGCGACAGCGTTTCGAACATGTCGCTCGACTCGTTCTGCGACTGGGCAAGTGCTTGGCGCAAAGAGTCTATGGTAGCCGCATTGGGGTCCTGAGCCTCTTGCTCCTTTTCTTTTTTGGTGTTGCACGATGTGACAAACGACAAGGTGCACACTGCTGCAAGCAGCATGATTAACTTCTTCATAACGGAAAGATATTAGCGAATATGAATAATTTGCAGACTTAGCACGTTTATTCTGCGTCGTGTTTAGTGTCTTTTTTCTTTTTCTTGGGGGCTTCGTAGCCTTCAACCACAATAACAAACTCGCCACGTGGCTCAGTTTCGGTAAAGTGGGCCAGTACCTCAGCAAGGGTGCCGCGCACGCTCTCCTCGTGTATTTTTGATATTTCACGACAGGCCGAGCAGTGACGCTCTGGGCCAAACACCTCGACGAACTGGGTGAGGGTCTTTACTACGCGGTAGGGCGACTCGTAAAATATCATGGTGCGGGGCTCCTCCTGCAGGGCGGCCAAACGGGTGGCACGCCCTTTCTTTTGGGGCAAGAAGCCCTCGAAGGTGAAACGCTCGCAGGGCAGGCCCGATGCTACAAGAGCCGGCACAAAGGCGGTGGGGCCAGGCAGGCACTGAACCGTTACGCCACGGGCTACGCAGGCCCGCACCAACATGAAGCCGGGGTCGGAGATGCCCGGCGTGCCCGCATCGGAAATGAGTGCCATCACCTCGCCGGCTGCCATGCGCGCGGCAAAGGCATCGGCCGTTTGGTGCTCGTTGAACTTGTGGTGCGACACCAGCTGATTCTTTATTTCAAAATGCTTGAGCAGTATGCCCGAGGTGCGGGTGTCTTCGGCCAGAACCACATCGGCCTCCTTCAAAATGCGCAAGGCTCGGAGGGTTATGTCTTCAAGATTTCCCACGGGTGTGGGTACTAAATAGAGTGTTCCCATGGTGCAAATATATAGCTATTTTGTTGTTGTGCAAACAAAAAGCGGGGCTTTTCCTCTTTTTTAGGGTAAAGACGGGCTGCGCCTCGGCACAAATTTCAAACAAGTTTGACTTTGTGTGCTCGACTTGCACCTTTTTGAATAAAAGGGGCTGCGCCTCGGCACAAACTTCAAACAAGTTTGACTTTGTGCGCTCGACTTGCACCTTTTTGAATAAAAGGGGCTGCGCCTCGGCACAAATTTCAAACATGTTTGACTTTGTGCGCTCGACTTGCACCTTTTTGAGATAAAATAGATATATTTGCCACAGAAAGCCCAAAGAGGGTTTTCAAACTCTATTAAATATGCGTCCCATGACACAGAACAATTCTGCCAATAACGGCACACCAGATAATGCAGCTTTCAAGGTGGGCGGACAGTCACCCATTACTTTCGACCGCTTTATTCGCGGATTAATCGGGCTGCTGCTCATTGCCGGACTCGGCACTGCGCTTTACTATTTGAGCGGGGTGCTGATACCATTCTTTGTAGCATGGATGGTAGCTTATCTGCTCTACCCGGTGGTGCGCTTCCTGCAAAACAAATGCAGACTGCGCAACCGCTTGCTGGCCATTATCATCACCCTGCTGCTCACATGCGGGGCCGTAGCCGGATTCATTTATATTGTGGTGCCGCCCATGATTGAGGAGATCGGACACCTTAAAGATGTGGCTCTCTCGTACATACAAGGGGGCATCAACAACAATACCATACCCGTGCCTGTGCAGCAATTTCTGCACCGCCACATCAACGAATACCAAATAGAGCACCTGCTGCAGCAAAAGGACGTGATGTCTGCCATCAAGACAACTCTGCCCAAACTGTGGAACGTGTTGTGGAGCACGGCCGGCATCATCATTAACATTGTGTGCTCACTCATAGCCTTGCTATACTTGCTGTTCATACTTACCGACTACGAGAAGTATGCCAACGGCTGGATAAAGTTTGTGCCACGTAACAAGCGCGCATTTGCCGCGCAACTGGTAAGCGACATCGAACACGGCATGGCGGGCTACTTTCGCGGACAAGCACTGGTGGCACTGAGCAACTGTGTGATGTTCTCTATCGGATTTTTGATTATCGGGTTTCCCATGCCCATAGGACTTGGCTGCCTGATTGGTGTTATCAGTTTTGTGCCTTACCTGCAAGTGGTCGGCATGGTGCCTGCCGCCTTGCTGGCACTGCTCAAGGCTGCCGAATCGGGCGAAAACTTTTGGTGGCTGCTCTGCCTGGTACTGATTGTATATTTGGTGGTACAGGTGTTGCAAGACACCATTTTCACCCCACGCATAATGGGCAAGATTATGGGACTGCCCCCCGCCATCATTTTATTGTCACTGTCGGTGTGGGGCTACGTTCTGGGCATTGTCGGCCTTATCATTGCCTTGCCCGTCACCACGCTGGCCATATCATATTACAGGCGTTACGTGGTGGGCAGTGAGCGCATCACCGACGAACTGGACACCGAAACCATTGCCATGGAGAAGGCCGCTGGCATCTATCTGGACGAACACGAGGACACCAAAAAGCCGCACAAACCCGCCGCTCCACCCGCTGAGGAGCCTCAAACTTCAGAAAAATCAAAAAAAGTTGGCAAATAATTTGGTGCGTTAGTACAATCTTCGTACCTTTGCACTCGCTTAACAGCAATAACGGTTTGACTTGCTAGCTCAGTTGGTAGAGCACAACACTTTTAATGTTGGGGTCTTGGGTTCGAACCCCAAGCAAGTCACTTAGTGACTCCTGCAGAATCACGAAAGATTTTTAATTGAGAGGTTTCTAATTCACTTAGAGACCTCTTTTTTATTGTTGATTATCACTGAGAAACATATTTCTCTACTACAATTTGTATGAGTTATTCCAGAGGTTAAACGCTAAGTTCAACTTGCGGCGAGAGTCATACAAATTGGATAAAACGGGACATAAAAGGACGTGAATGTGTTACACATTGTGTTACACACTAATCCTTTGTGTTACACATTGTGTTACACACTAATCCTTTGTGTTACGCACAAATCTCAAAAAAAGCGAGAAAGTAGCACATTCCGCAATGTCTAACAATCTAAACGATTTTTGTTGTTTGCCGAATATTGGGCAAAAGCCTTCACATCTTCGATGGTGGTTATACAACATTTCAGGCGTATAGGTCAAATGTCCAAGCAAATAATTTCTGCAAACCGCACAATATGCCACAAAAAAGTACTAATTTTGTGGCAAAATATAAAACTATGGGTGCAAACAGTTCTTACAAGGCGATGCACGATATTGTGAAGCAGACAAAAGAAGGAACAATACTTATTCCTGATGATTTCACAACGTGCGGCACTCCCGATGCTGTACGGTCGGGACTAAGCCGCTTGTGCCGTAACGGATTGTTGTATCGCTTTGCAAAAGGTATTTACTATAGACCTTTGTATGACAAGTGGGACGGCACATTGCGTGAGCCGTCATTAGATGCCATTGCCTTGAAAATAGCTCAACGGGATAATGCGCGTATAATTCCGACCGGAGCATACGCACTTAACAAACTGGGATTATCTACTCAGGTTCCGGCTAACATTATCTATATAACGGACGGCTCTGCACGGCAGGTCAAGTTCGGAGAGGGAAAGAGTATCACTTTTCGGCACAGTAATGACTTGGGAAATTTTGCCTATCAATCCCAATTAATGCAACTGGCTGTTCTTGCCATGCGCGAGATTGGCGAGAAAACCATAACTGAAGACCAAAAGGGAATAATAAAAAATATGATAACCAGCCATGTCTCGGAACAAGAATTTAATCATGATATAGTTCTTGCTCCTACATGGATAAAAACGATATTACAGCGTTGAAATTCATTGATTTGTCAAAAGAAGACCGTGTGGATATACTTGACCGTGTTTCCTCGGAATTGAACATCCGCCAGCTGGAGGTCATAGAAAAGGATTGGTGGGTCACGGCGGTTCTCCGTGCCATGTTCGGTTTACCTTACGCCGACCATTTGTCTTTTAAGGGCGGAACATCGCTGAGTAAGTGCTGGCATCTGATTGACCGTTTTTCCGAGGATATTGATGTTGCTATTGATAGGGAGTATCTTGGTTTTACAGGAACCTTATCCAAGACGCAAATCAGTGACAAACTGCGTCGTACAGCCTGTTCTTTTGTAAGAGAGACCATGCAGCATGACTTGGCAGAACAGCTATATCAAAACGGCATATCAAAAGAAAAGTTCAAGGTGAATGTGGATATAACTCCTATCTCCACAACAGACCCGGAAGTCATCAACATCAATTATGATTCTGTGCAGTCCTTTTCCATAGATGGAGCGGATGGTAATCAATATGTTCTTCCCAAGGTAAAAGTGGAGGTCAGCGGCAGGTCAATGAGCGAACCTGTGCAGGAAATTGCACTTGATTCCATGATTGACCAAGTATATCCGAAAGCACCCTTTGCAGAGCCTAAGTTTATGGTGCGAGCGGTTCTCCCGGAACGTACTTTTCTTGAAAAGGTATTCCTGCTCCACGAAGAATTTGCCAAGCCAAAAGATTTAATCAGAGTGGAACGGATGTCACGCCACATGTACGACATCGGGCAGATGTTGAAAACGCCGATAGCAGAGTGTGCTATCAATAATGCAGACCTCTACCGCCAAGTAGTGGAGCATCGCCGCACGTTCATCGGTTTGCGTGGCTTCGACTATGATACGCTTTATCCTGCGACACTCAATATTGTTCCACCGGTTTCAATTGCCGAACAGTGGAAAGCCGACTATGAGAATATGCGAATGCACATGATTTATGGAGAGTCTGTACCGTTTGATGAGCTGGTAGGTAATCTCAAAGAGTTGAACGATAGAGTAAAGAAATTGCACATAATCTAGTAAAACAGGTAATGGGAAAGTTGTTGAAATATATCGCAGAAGAAACACAAGGTGCTTGTTCTACTTCTTTCAAGTAATGCTATGACACAATAAATGCGCCAGCCATTAAATATGGTGGAACCGAAAATGAATATACCAACTTGAAGGAGTAAGCAGAAGATGTTCATGATCCGAAGCCTCGGGATATGCTTACGTTGTAAACTTAGTTGAATATTAATAAAGGGAATGCAATGATAATCCTTACATTCCCAATCATCTTTTTTTATAGTGCAGGCATCGCAACCTGCCGATGTGCGCACCTATGAAAAACGTTGCTCATTAAATGAGCAACGTTATTAAAGAGAGTTCTCTTCTTGCGTGAACGTGGAACGCGGAAGCTGCAAGAAAATCAATCGCGAGAAAAGCGCAATATCAGCCGTGGGCATCTCTTGTCCTGACAAGATAATGCCAGCGTCTACGGCTGTCACCTCCTTCTTCTTGTCCAAATCCATGTTCATACGGCTACGTACCGTTCCACAGACCTTTCAAGAACTCAATGACCTTGGGGTCGAGGTCTTTCTTATACTCATCAATGTGCGCTAAGGCATTTGCCGAAGCAGCCACAGTATCATTGAGGGCAGAGATCGTAGAGTTTGGGATATTCGGAGCTTTGTAAGCAATGGTAAAGAGTGCAAGCAAGGCCACAAATAGCCGCCTCACACATAGCAAAGAAAGCCTATGCGCAAGGCGGCTAAATAATTGGACTGTCTGAAAGAGCGGCCTTTGAAGAAGGGGTTACATGTTGGGAGCTAACACTTCCTTTAATGAGTTGAAAGCAGCTTTTTCCTCTGATGAATTTCTTTTTTTGAATTTGTTCATCTTAGGTGCTTTGTAAACTTTTTCACCAGTGTAATGACCATATATAACCATGACGTACACCGAATATCCAGAAGTGTATACACTTACAAGAGCAAATGTTTCTTGTTTTGCATCAATCATGTAGATGACATCATCCTCGCTTACATGAATAGGATAATACCTTTCCTTTAGATATGCGGCAATGTCACTTGAATAGTATGATTTTACTAATATGCTGGAAGCATTTAATTTTCCGTTTTCAAACAAGTAATTATACATATAGGTCTTTCCAGACCCATCATAACCCAAAGAAGTTGACTCTTCGTCGAGAAGGTTATACTTTGACATATAGCTTTTTACACTACTTTTCGATGCTCCCCACTGAAGGCAAGGATCATTGAAATCAAAGTGAGTCGCTTTTACGGTAACTTTTATGTTAGAGCTACCACTACTAACGGTTGTGTTACCAACGCAATTAGCCTCGATTGTAGAGCCAGACACAGAAGCAACAAAAGGGTTGGCAGATTTCCAATTTGAACCGTTACCGATGTCGTGAGTTTCACCAGCATTCAGTGTTAGGTTCATTGATTGATTGTCGTCACCGCATGAAGTAAACGTTGCGAGAGGAAGGCAAATAAGCACAAAAGCGAGTGCCCAAGCCAGAAGGTTTGTTTTTGATTTCATAGAACTTTGTTTTTATATTTATGTTTCAGCACTGCAAACTTATAAATTTAATAAATACCCCCCCCGATTAAATAGTCTTTAACACTGAAATATTAACAACACCCTAACATTTCACCTCACGCCCCCCCATAAATATCATGTTGAGGAAACTTTTCTCACCCAATATACAACGTATCGAACGCGTCCGTGCCGTCCGTTCGCTACAGAAGCGAGCCTCCTTCTGATTTAGGATTCTTCTCAGTGGGTATGTTCTTGCGGAAGCCGTTCCGCCCACATTCCACGCCAGCAAACTGGATAGCAAGGAGAGGCTTTTGCCCCTACAGGTAGGGTGTGCAGAATCGGAATCAAAAGCGAGACCGTTTTTGGGGCTTTCTAAGTTGCCCGAAACGGTCTCGCTAAAAAATCTGCTCTGAACACCCTACCTATAAGGGCAAAAGCATGACAATGCGCTTTGGAGTTCTGCCGGTCAGCAACAAAACGAATTATTGCTATCATACATCAAGACAAACGCCCGGCAGCGTGTTGAGAGCTGAACGTTACTTCTTTTTCTTAAACACGCCCTTTATTTTTCCGAAGGCTTTCTTGGCAGTTTGCCCCACCGAACCTGCAGATTCTTTTGCGTTGGCCGGTGACAAATTATCCTTGCTGGGTATGCCACCTCCTGCTACCGAAGGCGTACTGGGGTATCCAGCCTCTTTTCTGAAATAGGTCACCAAATCGCGGTCGGCCTCCTTCTCGGTCTTGACCGTTACCGACGAAGAGTAGGTTTGTTCGCCTTTCATCACAATGCTTGTAGCCTTGTCGCCTTTAAGGGTTATTGTCACGCTATATTTTCCATCACCCTTCTCCTTTGGGGTAAGGTTGAACGTCTCTTTGTTGCCCACTTTTTTGTAGTTGACAATGTTAAAGCAAGGGTCGGAGTCGCCGTCCATCCAGAACAGCTTTTTCTCACGACAAATCACATTGCGTCCAAAGTCGGTGTAAAGAAACTCCACCTGGGCCGAAGCGGACAGCGTTACGGCAAAAAGAATGGCAGTAAAGAATGCTTTTGTCTTCATAGTGTTGGTTTTTTTTGATGAATTATATAAAGTTTTGATAATTATCGCAAATATAGTAATTATATTGCCGCTTGTCAAGACATCTGTCCCAAAAGTCACATTTGCCGGCACAAAAACAGGCAAGGGAGCAAGCAGTCGCCACGTTGTACGCGCTAAAACAAGGCGTTTATTTTGTCCAAATCGAAAATGTGAGTATCTTTGCCAAGGTCTAAGGTCTGACACCTTTCAAAAGAGTGTACGACAGACATTCAGACGCAACCTTGTTGACACAAGCTTATTATGACTGCTTGATAAAACATTTTCAATAACCATAATTATTTATCTTTACAACCATGGATTGGTTTCAATCTCTATTTTCAACAACCGACTCGGTGGCTCACATCGTGTTGTTGTTCTCCTTGGTCATTGCCGTTGGCGTAGTGCTGGGCAAGATTAAGGTGGGCAGCGTGTCGTTGGGCGTCACCTTCGTGTTGTTTGCCGGCATCGTGGTAGGCCACATCTACCACCAGCTGGGCATTACCGATCCCGACGGCGGGTATGCGTGTCCGGCCAAAGTGCTGAACTTTATCCAGGACTTCGGACTGATACTTTTCGTCTATTGCATCGGTTTGCAAGTGGGCCCGAGCTTCTTCCAGTCATTTAAGAAGGACGGTGTGCAGATGAACATGGTGGCGGTGGGCATCGTATTGCTCAACGTTATCACACTGCTTGGCCTTTACTATCTGGTGTTCGACTCCAAAGACCCCACCAGCCTGCCTATGGCTGTGGGTGTGCTTTATGGTGCTGTGACCAACACGCCAGGTCTTGGTGCCGCACAAGAGGCCATCAACACACTTGGCATCGACATGAAGGGGCAGAACATTGCTGCTGGTTATGCCTGCGCCTATCCGCTTGGTGTTGTGGGCATCATTGGCGCAACCATCGCCATTCGTTACATTTGCCGCATCAAGCTCGACAAGGAGGAGGAGCAGATACGCATGTCGCAGCAGGACAACCCCCACGCCAAGCCTCACCACTTGTCATTGCGTGTTGAAAACAAGGCACTCGAGGGTAAAACATTCTCACAACTCACTCAGTTCCTTGGTCGTACCTTTGTGTGTACGCACTACAAGCACAACGACGAGATCATCTCGCCCACCAAAGATACCACGCTGCACGTTGGCGACGAAATAAACGCCGTGTGCGCCATGGACGACGCCGAAGCGGCAACGGCCTTTATCGGTCGCGAAATTGAAGTGGACTGGCAGGCAGAGAAGGCTCCCATCGTGTCAAAACGCATTTTGGTAACCCAACCCGAGGTTAACGGCAAAACGTTTGGCGAGATGCACTTCAGCTCTATGTATGGCGTGAATGTAACACGTATCACCCGCCAGGGCATGAACCTCTTTGCCGACCGCGCGCTGCGCATACAAATTGGCGACCGCTTGATGGTGGCAGGCCCCGAGGACAGTGTGACACGCGTGGAACGCTTGCTCGGCAACTCCGTCAAGCGTCTTGACCACCCCAACGTGGGTGCCATCTTCCTTGGCATATTGGTTGGTATTATCTTTGGTAGCATTCCGTTCCAGTTCCCCGGCATGGCCACTCCGCTCAAGTTAGGTTTGGCAGGTGGTCCGCTGATTATTGCCATCTTGGCTGGTGCCTATGGCTACAAGTTCCACCTGGTTACCTACACCACCACCTCGGCCAACTTGCTGTTGCGCGAAATTGGCCTCATCTTGTTCCTTGCCGCTGTAGGCATCAAGGCCGGCAGCAATTTCTGGGACACTGTGGTGCAGGGCGATGGACTTACCTATGTGTGGGTAGGTTTTTTGGTTACAATCATACCTCTGCTCATTATGGGTGTGGTGGCCCGTTGGCGTTTCAAGCTCAACTACTTCACGCTGATGGGTATCATTGCCGGTTCTAACACCGACCCCCCTGCATTGGGCTACGCCAACCAAACGGCTAACAACGATGCCGCATCGGTAGGCTATTCAACGGTTTACCCGCTGTCAATGTTCTTGCGCATCTTGGTGGCACAAGCCATTATACTGTTCTTGTGTTAAACGCACCGCTTGCACAATAGCTGAAATTAGCAGGAGGCAAATGCTTGCATATCGTCAAGCATTTGCCTCCTCTGTTGTTAAGAAATATCTAACTCTATTCAAGCACAAATGGGGACGATGCGTCCCACATCGGAATATTGCCTTCAAGCCGACTATTCGTGGGCTATTACGCTATATTACCGATGCGGGACGCATCGCCCCCATTTGTGCTTGAGTTTGAGAGTGAAGAGTCGGTCAGTACGGCCCGTCCGCGCTTACACATTAGCCACGCGCATGATGTCAGCAAACACACCGGCTGCTGTCACATCGGCGCCGGCACCATAACCTTGAATGAGCATGGGATATTCGTGGTAGCGCTCGGTGGTGAGCAGTAATATGTTGTTGGAACCTTCGAGGTCGTAGAGCGGGTGGCCCTGGCTGATTTCGCGCAAGCCCACACGGCCCTTGCCATCGGCCCATTCTGCCACAAAGCGCCAGCGCTTGTTTTCGCGTGCAAGGCGTTGTCGTTCGGCCTCAAATTGTGCATCAAGTTCGGGCAGATGCGCCCAGAAGTTGTCGAGCGAACCATCAAAGAGCGCCTGCGGAATGAACAAGTTGCTCTCAACGTCCTCCACATTGACACGGTAGCCGCTCTCACGTGCCAGGATAACGAGTTTGCGTATCACGTCCTTGCCCGAAAGGTCGATGCGGGGGTCGGGCTCGCTGTAACCGTTCTCCTGTGCCAAATGCACGGCACGGCTGAGCGGAATATCGGCCGACAAGGTGTTGAACACATAATTGAGCGTGCCACTCAGCACAGCCTCAATTTTGAGCACGCGGTCGCCCGAGCCACGCAAGTCGCTGATGGTGCTAATGATGGGCAAGCCGGCACCCACATTGGTCTCGAACAAGAATTTTACACCACGCTCACGGGCTGTTTGTTTAAGCATCTTATAGTTGTCGTAATCCGACGATGCGGCAATTTTGTTGGCAGCCACAATATTTACGTTGTGACGCAACAAGCGGCCATACTGTGCAGCCACCTCCTCGCTCGCCGTACAGTCAACAAACACGCTGTTAAACGTGTTCATCTCTTCAATCTCGCTTATCATGCGCTCCACGCCGCCCGTGCCACCCTGCTGCATGGCCTCGCGGTAATTGGCAGGATCAATGCCCTCAACATTAAATGCGGCATGGCTGCGGCCGCTCACCCCCACAAGGTTGAGTTTCAAGCCGCGCTCACGCAACAACTTGTCGCGTTGCGCCGCTATCTGACTGAGCAAACTGCTGCCCACGGTGCCCGTACCACAAACAAACAGGTTGAGGTCTTCGTGTTCGCTCAGGAAGAAACTGTCGTGCAGCACATTAATCGTTTTGCGCAACTGTGCGCGATCTACCACAAACGACAAGTTCATCTCCTGCCCGCCCATGGCGGTGGCATTGATGCTGATGCCGTTTCGTCCCAACACGCTGAACAACTGTCCGGCAATACCGGCCATGTGGCGCATACGTTCGCCCACAACCGCCACACTCGACAGTCCGTCAACCAACACGGCCGCATTCATGGCACCATCAGCAATCTCGGTCGCAAATTCGGCATCGAGCAGACGGCAAGCCTCGCGGGCATCGTCAGGTGTCATACACAGGGTTGTGCTGGTTTCCGAAGAATTTTGTGCCACCATAAACACGCTGATGCCGCCAGCCGCCAAAGTGGTAAAGATGCGTCGGTTCACGCCAATCACACCCACCATAGCCAAACCGCTCACCGTGACGGTGCTGGTATCCTTGACCGATGATATACCGCGGATAGGACGGCCGCTCGGTGCAGCGTCCTTGCGTATGACACTCCCCTTGGCCTCAGGACGAAAGGTGTTCTTTACATATATAGGTATATTCTTTTGACACACGGGATAGATGGTGGGCGGATACACCACCTTGGCGCCAAAGTTGCAAAGTTCCATGGCCTCGGCATACGACAGTTCGTCGATGGTGAAAGCCCCTGGTATGATGCGTGGGTCGGCCGTCATGAAGCCGTCCACATCAGTCCATATTTCAAGTGCCTCCGCATCGAGGGCTGCCGCCATTATGGCCGCCGTATAATCGGAGCCTCCACGCCCCAGATTGGTAGTTACATCGGTCTCGGCATCGCTGGCTATAAAGCCCCCCATCACGGCCACCCCACTCTGTTCACGGCCGAAAGTCTCGGTTATCAAGCGGTTGGTGACATCAAAGTCGAGCAAGTGCTTATCGCTCTCATGCACAGTTTTGATAAAGCGTCGCGAGTCGTAGTGCGTGGCGCCGCTGATGAGTTCTGCCACAATAAGCGACGACAAGCGTTCGCCGTATGCCACAATGGCATCACTAATCTTTGGTGTGAGGTCTTGAATAAGGCACACGCCATGCAGAATGCTGCGCAGTTCGCCCAGCAGAGCATCGATATTTGCCACAAGGCGTGCCTGCTTTTCGGGAGCTATCACGTCAGACACCATTTGGTGGTGGCGCTCCGTGATGGCCTCCACCTCGGCCAAATAGGCCACATTGCCCTTCGCAGCCAGTTGGGTGGTCTTTATCAGCTGGTCTGTCACGCCGCCAAGTGCCGACACCACCACTATGAGGGGGGTGCCAGCACGCTCGACAACGCTTTTTACGTGTTTTATAGCAAAGGCAGTGCCCACCGAGCTGCCGCCAAATTTCAGTACTTTCATGCGTCTGTTTAGTTTGTTGATATGTACAGGATCATGCTGGCCAGCTGCACCGCCGGCCGCATCTCCCAACACCCTGTATCGTGCTAAAGTTTTACGTTGCGCTTCACGCCCTTCGACTCGTTTTGCAAGCGGTCGAGCGCGGTCACAACATACACATATTTGTCGTGTCCGCCCTGGTAAGGCAGTTTGTAGCAAGTCTGCGGTGTCACTGTCACAATGTGCGAGGGATCGAACAAGTCAACGCGTTCACCCTTCTTAAAGCGGTAAACCACATAATTGCGTGCGCGATCCATTTCCTTGCTACCCTTCGGTGCCGTCCAGAACAGGTAGTAGCCGTTAGGCATCCACATAGCCTTCAGTTTGCGCGGCTTGCCCGGTGCCTTATCATCAATAAAGGGGAAGAGCGGCTGCAAGGCCGGTGTGCGGTTGTACACCTTTTGCAGTGCAGTGGCATAGTTGCCCTCATTGCGCACCACCGCGGCCGAATACCACAGGCAGCCCCCCTGAATGCCGCGCAAGGTGCGCTGCAAGCGAAGTTTGGCCCCCATTTGGTTGACATTCGGATTATTCAAGTCGGCGGCACGCACCGTGCGCTCCACGTCCTGACCTATAAACAATGGACGTCCGCCGGCAAAGCGGCTCCACCACTTTACAAGTTCTTCGTAGTCGGCCGTTCTATGTCCAATTTCCCAGTACAGTTGCGGAATATTGTAGTCCACCCACCCCTGGTTTATCCAGTAAAGCACATCGGCATACAAGTCGTCATAGTTCTGCAGTCCATTGGTCTTGGAGCCAGGAATGTTTGAGCCGGCCTTCACATTGTGATAAATGCCGAACGGACTCACGCCAAACTTCACCCAAGGCTTTACGGCCCGAATGCTGTCGTGCAAGGCTTTAATAAAGAGGTTTACATTATAGCGGCGCCAATCGTTGATGTTGTTGATGCCATTCTTGTGCGTTTCGTAGGTAGCCTGGTCGGGAATGCTCACCCCCGCCACGGGATAGGGATAAAAATAATCGTCAATATGCAAGCCGTCCACATCGTAGCGTCGCACAATGTCGGCAGCTATTTTGCAAATGTAAGAGCGGTTCACGTCGAGCCCCGGGTCGAACAGGTAAAGCCCGTCATACTCAAAGCAGCGTTCGGGGTGCTTTACATAAGGGTGCGTCACAGCCAGTTCCTTGGTTGTTTTGGTCTTGGCTCTGAAGGGGTTAATCCATGCGTGCAATTCCATGCCGCGCTTGTGACACTCTGTCACCATCCAGGCCAGGGGGTCCCAATAAGGGTTGGGAGGCGTGCCCTGGCGCCCAGTCAGGAAACGGCTCCACGGCTCGTAGGGCGAGGCATACATGGCATCACCCTCGCCACGCACCTGAAACATGATGGCATTCACGCCACACTGCTGCAGCACGTTGAGCTGGTGTGTCAAATTGGCCTGCATCTCGTCGCGGCCCATGCCCATAAACTGGCCATTTATCATCTGTATCCATGCCCCACGAAACTCACGTTTGGGCAGTACTTCCAGGGCCGAGACACAAGGCCACAGCAGCAATAGGGTTAACAAAAAGGTATATATACGCTTCATTCTTCAGATAATGTTGTTACTATTTAAGGCGTAAAGGTAGTGTTTTTTTGTGAGAGCGGACCACACACATGGGCATTTTTGCACAAGCGGTGGTACAAACACGTAATACGTTGGCAGGAATAGCAAACAAGTTGACGGGTTAACGGGTTGACTTATTAACCAGGGTGTTCAAAATTGGCATCAAGGACAGGAACTCTTATTAGGGGCATTTTAAGCTGTCTGAAACGCGCTGCAAAAAAACGCAAGCTCTAATGGGGGCGACGCGTCTCGCGTCGGGATAGAGAAAGGAGGAAAATACAAACGCTACTAAATAATTGCTGCGTATTTCCCCGACGCGAGACGCGTCGCCCCCATTAGTGCTTGCGTTTCTTGGCAGCGCTTTTGTGGCGCGCGCACCCCCAATTATTGAATTTGTTGATTTTACCTACACCCTGCACTTTTTACCTGCACTACACTGATTATCAATGCGTTACAGAGTGTAGATAAGTCTGCATTTTACATACACGCTACCTGCACTTGTCAATAATCCTTCCACACTTGTCTGCACTTGCTTGCACTTCCGTCTACACTTCTTACACTTTATCTACACTTACTTGCACTCGCTTGCATTTTATCTACACTTACTTGCACTCGCTTTCATTTTATCTACACTTACCTGCACTCGCTTACACTTTGTCTACACACACTTGCATATTTGCTTACTGGCATAAGTACGCACGTTTTTTAGTCAAATTCGTGTAAAGGCATAAGTATAATTGTGCTTCGGCCACGCCGGGGCGCGCGTTCACTTATAACTGTTTGCGTTGTCTGCATTGGGAGGTAGGCGTGCCGATTGCTCCGGCTGAAATTTCTCTCCCTCGTAACAAGACTGCCACGGTGCTACAACCATTTTGTCGCACACACTACTGTGTGGGCAAACCATAGTTTCCTTGCTTTGCGTCAGTAGGCAGAACAACTAAAGGCGAGCTACTCAACTCCTGGGCAGTGCATAGTGTAAGCGTGTAGTAAAGAGTGTAAGTGTGTAGTGCAGGCAAAGTGTAAGTGTGTAGGCAGAGTGCAGGTATACCTACACTCTGCAACGCATTGATTATCAATGCAGTGCAGGCAAAAAGTGCAGAGTGTAGACAAAATCAACAAATTCAATCATTGGGGGGATGCAAGCAAAGACGCTAACACAAAATGCTAGCACAAAACGCTAGCTCTAATGGGAGCGACGCGTCTCGCGTCGGGAAAAGATGCAGCAATTATTTAGTAGAGTTTGTATGCCTTTCCTTTCTCTGCCCGACGCGGGACGCGTCGCCCCCATTAGTGCTTGCGTTTTGTGCTAGCGTTTAGAGCTAGCGCTTTGTACTAGCGTCTGTGCTAGCGTTTAGAGCTATCGTTTGATGCTTGTATTTTGTGTTTGCCACCTTATGGCGCTACCAATACGCTGGGCGCGTCAAGCCAAACACGACTTTCGCCGCCTGGCAACTGCACCACGCGCTGCAAAGTGCCGTCGAGGTGGTAAATGCTTACGCTACGTGCCTTGTCAAGATGCAGAACGAGCCACTGGCGGCCTGCAGCCTTTATAGTGAAGGCGGCATCACGCCCCATAGTCGCCGACGGCAAGCCCGTGGCCACATTTTCAAGGTCGCCAACTATTGTGCCAAACTTGCCCCAAAATCCTGATGTGCGATAAGCCTCTTCGCAAGATGCGGGCACATGCAGCGTCACATTATTCGGGCGGCATTGGGCAAAAGGATAGTCATTGCCATCGCTGCCTGTTGGCGGCACCACCGCATAACTGTATATGTCGGTAAGGTACTGACAGCCACAGAAGGCATTGTCGCCCAGCCCCTCTACACTGGCGGGCAGACTTATCTGCATAAGCATGGGGCAGTTGCGGAAACATTCACTGCCTATATAGCGCAAAGTGGGAGGCAACTGCAACGAAGCAAGATTTACGCAGCCCATAAACTGTTTGGCCTTGAGCGTGTCGATGCGCAACTGCAAATTGAGCGATGTCACAAACATATTACCAACAAAGGGCGAAAGTCCGTCTGTTCCTTCAAAGCCACACACTGTGTAATCAAGACCCTCACAACTCACCTTGGCCGGTATGGTCACCTCTCCGCCGTAGTAAGTGGTTTGCCCACTCGGTATGGCCACCTCGGCATAATTGCCATCACCTTTATATATAGCGTTATATGTGATGCCATTGCTGCTAAACCGCTGAGGCAGTGCTGGCAGGTCATCAACAAAATGGCTGAAGCTGCTCCATTTGTCGCTGCGCTTAAACACCTCTGCAAGCCCTTGCTGCACATGCACCGTTACGGCACTTGCATCAGGCATATTGCCAAACGCTCCTGTGGACACACAATCGGGCGACGATGATGGTACATAGATATCGGTCAGTGCGCCGCAGCCGGCAAGGAGGTCTGTGCCTGTGGTTTGCAGACTGACTGGCAATGTAATTGACTTCAAGGCACTACAATTCTTAAACGTCTCACTCCCCATTTGTGTCAAGGAACGGGGCAGCACACAGGCCGCCAGACGGTCAAATTCCCTGAACGGGGCGCCAAACAAACCTTGTGCCACAGTAGCGCTCTCCATATCAAGCGACTTCAACGTTTGAAGAGTTGAAAGATACTGCACATCGCTGTCGTCAAGATTACCTGTCAACGTGAGCGACTCCACGGCATCAGCGTCCGCAGCAACCTTTAGCAAGGCGGACTGCAACGCTCCCGCATTAGCCACTTTCACCTCACACGCTGCCACAAGCTCCGAAGGCATATAGCCTTTTGCTTTGATATAGAGCGTGTCTGCTGTCAGCGTCAAGGCACCATTTGAGGCCGTCTGCCAACTGCCACCCTGCCGCCACTGCACAAGCTGCTTTGCCACACCATTGTCAAAGGTTACCTTATAATTATAGGGTGAACCGAGCAAGGGCTTGCCTTCACAGCTCACGTTACCAAGGTTTTGGTCGTCGATGGTAGCGTGCTTTGTGTCGCAAACAACCTGCACCACCGGCACCTTGCGCCCGAAAGCCTGCACCACCACGTTCTGCCCCATGGCGTCCCTCACTGGTTGCCACTGGGCCGAACTGTCCTCTCGTGCCACAAGACACAAATAGTCGCCCATTTCGGCACCGTTTGCAGCGCTCACGCTAAAGTCCACGCTCTGGCTGCTTCCGCCATTCATTGCCACGTCCTTACTGCCAACACGCTCCACCACCGTGCCGTCAGCATGACACAAGTGCCACTGCATCTGGCCCTTCCAGTCGCGCAGCGCGGTGAGGTTTGACAAATGTATGTCCACCGCAGTGTGGGCCACAAGCGTTGTGAGGGGTGTATAATAGCCTTGATACTTATTGTCGCGTTCGAGTGTCAACGGGGCAGAACCATCGTCTTTGAGCGGCACAATGCCCACCACTGCCTGCTGCCGGTTGGCAAACTCTATTGAATGGTCTGTTGCATTCAATGCCGACACGGCAAAGTAGCCGTTGCCACTGCCATTCCACCCAAAATTAAAGTGGAACAAGTTGTCGCGGTATCCATCGAGCACAAAACCGTGCGAGCCGCGGCCCAAGGTAGACTCACCAGTGTATAGCACAGGGCGCCCGTTGTCTATTTCGTTGCGCATCATGCCGTCCCACGTTGCCGCATCATAGTTACTGGCCGACAACAAGCGCGCCGTAGCGGCATATCTGAAATACTTTTGGAGCGCACCCGGCACCAGACTTTGGTTTGCACCGCTGCTTTCAGCGTTATAATACATCTCCACCGCTATGCCCGCATGGCGCATGAGCAGCGCCACCGCCTTGGCCTGCTGCTCTGTGTACGAAGTGTAGCTGAGCGGCATATTGCCCCAATCGTAGTGTGTCTGCCCAAAGTTGGCCGTCATTACAGAGTCCTTCCATATATGTGTCTTACTCCCCGCCCCACTTTCGGGCCACTGGTAATAGCGCATCACAATAGCCATTGCCGTAGCGGCGCAGCCCGTTGGGGTAGCCTCTGGTGTCATGCGGTTAAAGGGGGCACCTTGTCCCCAATCGGCAGTTTTTAGTTGGCGCTCGCCCTTATGGAGCGTTGCCACACGGGCCGCATTGGCTGGAGCCTCAGCCAACGCCGCGTACTGAGCCTTATATCCGTCGAGCAGTTCTACCAAACCGTCGGGCAGTTTGTCTGCCGTCACGGCTTGGTCGGTATATCCTAACACGAGGGGCATACGCTCATCGCCCGACACCACTACCAGCTGCCCGCTCTGTGCATTGGTAAACAGATAATAGGCCGCTTGGCACGGCATCTCGCCCGCTTGCTTGGTCAGCACCCGCCGACCGCCATCGTCACGCTTCATGTGCCACGAACTGACAGCAGTGTCTTGTCCCGTTGTCTTAAAGAAGTTGCTTGCCGCCTTGGCTGCCTCATCATACGTCCTTTTCTGGGCCTGGCCCGACAGCACGACGAACAGCAGAACGCATATTGTTGTAAAGAATCTTGTAGTCATAGTGTATTATTAACTGGTGTGCTCCTTTCATACACGTGTACCAAAGTGCACGCTGCAAAGATACTTATTTGGCATCTATAAATTGGCTCTTTATCCGCACATAATTCTCTCACTTAACGCATTCGTAACCTGCGTAGTACGGGCTAAAAAGTTATACTAATTAAAAATAGTGGCAGCATTCCTCCGTCATAACTATAAATTTTGCATACCTTTGTATACTATGAACGATGACAACAGCACTCCACTCACCGTGTCGGTAGTTATGTGCACCTACAATGGCGAGCAATTTCTGCGCGAGCAAATGGACTCCATACTGGCGCAGGATTACCCCTTGCACGAAATCATTGTGCAGGACGACCGCTCGACCGACGACACCTGGGACATATTGCAAACCTATGTCAAGGCGCACCCGGGCCTGTTCAAACTATTCCGCAACGACGAACAACTGGGGTTTAACCGCAACTTTCACACTGCCCTGCTGCGTGCCACAGGACAATACGTGGCCATCAGCGACCAGGACGACATTTGGTTTCCACAGAAAATCCGCCGCCAGGTGGAGGCGATAGGTGAAGCGGACCTCTGTTATTCCGACTACTATCGCGATGCGCACTACACCCTGCCATTGCACGACCACATCAGCCCGCCCTGCGACATGGTGAGCCTGACCTTTTGCAACACTATACCGGGGCATAGCATGCTGATACGACGCAGTTTTATGCTTCGCGAGGAAGCGTGGAACGATGCCTTTTACTACGATTGGTGGTTTCTCATCACGGCACATCTTCAGGGCAACGGCGTTGCCCACGTGGCCGAGCCTCTCAACTGGCACCGTCCGCACGCAGCCTCTGCCATTGCACAAATCAGACACAAACAAGGCTGGCGCCACACGGTTCACCCCACATGGCAGCCCTATCTGTTAGGTTGGTTTGACCTAAGCAGAATGCGCAAGCATAAAGCTTGGAAAGCCTTCTACCTGCACCTTGAGAGCCATACATCTAAAGCGCACTTCCCTTTAGTGCACCAACTCAGCAAGGCACTACTTCATTCTTGGCGCACGCCTCAGCTGTGCTTGCTATGCGTGACGCACCGAAACGAGGTATACCCTTCGTGCCGAGGGTGGAAACAGATTTTGCGAGCGCTCTTCCGCCCTGCCATATATGCCTACGGCAACACAGCTTTCTCCATACGTTTCTGATAGTTGACAACTTACAAACACGATAACTCTCACGATATTCTGATATGATTCGCAACATAGCCATTGTGCTGGCCGGCGGCGTTGGCAGCCGTCTGGGCCTGAGCACACCCAAGCAGTTTTTCAAGGTGGCCGGCAAGATGGTCATCGAACACACCATCGACACCTTTGAGCGCAACCCTCACATCGACGAGATTGCCATTGTGTCGAACCCCGTTTACGTGCCCGACGTTGAAAACATCGTGCTGCGCAACGGGTGGAAAAAAGTGAAAAAGATATTGAAGGGAGGCAAGGAGCGCTACGACTCGAGCCTTTCAGCCATTCATGCCTACGAGGGCGGCGAGGAGGTCAACCTCGTGTTCCACGATGCCGTGCGCCCATTGGTGTCGCAGCGCATCATCGACAACGTGTGCGAAGCCTTGAACACTTATCAGGCCATCGACGTCACCGTGCCCGCTGTCGACACCATTATCGAGGCCGACGGCGACCACATTGCAGCTATTCCCGACCGCTCGCGGCTGCAGCGCGGCCAGACACCGCAGGCCTTCCGCCTCTCGGTCATTTCGGAAGCCTACAAGCGCGCCTTCAACGACCCCGACTTTAAGGTGACCGACGACTGCGGCGTGGTGGTCAAGTACATGCCCGAGGTGCCCGTACACCTTGTTGCGGGCGAAGAGAGCAACATGAAACTTACCTACAAGGAGGACACCTTCTTGCTCGACAAACTATTCCAGCTCCGCGGTTCACAGGCGCCTGATGTGCCTGGAAAGGAGCATTTTGGCGGCCGCGTGGCAGTAGTGTTTGGCGGCTCATACGGCATAGGCAAGGATATTGCCACCGAACTGCGCAACGCTGGTGCCAAGGTGTACAGCTTTTCGCGCTCCCTCACTGGTACCGACGTGGGCAACCGCCGCGACGTGGCACGTGCGCTCAAGGAGGTGGCCGACAAGGAGGGCAAAATTGATTATGTTATCAACACCGCCGGGGTGCTGAACAAGGAGCCGCTTTGCTCCATGGACTACAGCATCATTCAAGCTGCAGTACAAACCAACTATATGGGCACCGTCAATGTGGCGCTCGAGGCATACAACTACCTCAAGCAAACGCAAGGGCAGCTCATCTTCTTCACCTCGAGCAGCTACACCCGCGGCCGTGCTTTCTACAGCATCTATTCGTCTACCAAGGCTGCCATTGTCAACTTTGTGCAGGCCATTGCACAGGAGTGGGAGTCGGTTGGCATTCGCGTCAACTGCATCAATCCTGAGCGCACCAAAACCCCCATGCGCGTCAAGAACTTTGGCGTGGAACCCGACGATACGCTGCTCAAGTCTGAGGTAGTGGCCGACGCCACAGTGCGCTGCCTCATGGCCGACTACACTGGCCAAGTCATTGATGTCAAACGGCAAGGTTAGGAGTTATGGGGGTCAGGAGGTTATAAGGTTATGAGGTTATAAAGTTACCGTTACTTACGGATCACTTCCCTATAATTAAAGGCGACTTTTTACCCCTTTAACCTAGGATGTTCAAAATTGGCATCAAAAATGAGACCGTTTTTGGGAATACTATTCGTTGTTGTTGCTATTCGGTGAAAAGTAAACATGCGAACGGACTCAAGCACCAAACGCTACCTCTAATGGGGGCGACGCGTCTCGCGTCGGAAAAGATACAGCTATTATTTAGT
>ERZ1034871.239-NODE-239-length-33161-cov-8.325651_pt1 | contig 33161 bp, 45 predicted proteins | sample MGYA00520631_ERZ1034871 | MGnify/ENA primary metagenome ERZ1034871 (study PRJEB33766, sample SAMN09781721) | gut metagenome | biome: gut microbiome | host: Homo sapiens | place: Madagascar | study: EMG produced TPA metagenomics assembly of the PRJNA485056 data set...
CTAAAATACGGATAAAATAATGGATAAAATAATTCTTGCAGGAATCAAAAAATTTCTTGCAATCTGTCTTTGAGTATGATAAAATATTTTTTGCTTGAGCGATTTTGTTCAAGAAGTTCATAAGACGCAGGAGTGGCGGAATGGCAGACGCATCAGACTCAAAATCTGACGCTGGCAACAGTGTGTGGGTTCAAGTCCCATCTCCTGCATTGATACATTTATTGAAAAGCCTTGAGAATAGTTATCTCAAGGTTTTCTTTTTATTGAAACAATAGAATGTTCGCGGAGCGTGCATTCTATTGTTTCAATAAAACACATTAGATGTTATAATATAGTCATAAATTCAGGAGGTACACACTATGCCATTACCAAAAGAATCTTCTTACACAACAGATTATATATTCTCTCTTCCGGAAGGGCAGAGAGCGGAACTGATTGATGGTGTTGTTTATGATATGGCACCACCAAACCGGCTTCATCAGGAACTCGTTTCAGAACTTCACTATAAGATTACTGATTATATCAAAAAAAACAACGGTGCCTGCAAAGTTTTTCCAGCCCCATTTGCCGTTTTTCTAAACGCGGATGACAAAACTTATGTGGAACCGGATATCAGTGTTATTTGTGACAAATCCAAGCTGGATGACCGCGGATGTGTCGGTGCACCGGACTGGATCATTGAAATTGCATCTCCAAGTACCAAACGCACGGATTACGGTGTGAAATTATTCAAATATCGCTCTGCTGGTGTGCGTGAATACTGGATTGTAAATCCTCTTACGAGAACAGTGAATGTCTATGATTTAGAAAAAGAAGAATTAAATGATCAATACAGTTTTGACGATGACATTGCGGTATGTATTTATGACAATTTGACTATCAATATTACAGAGTTACTAAAACAATAAAAAACTGCTTAGGCAAAACGGAGACATCCGGTTTGCCTAAGCAGTTTTTTATTCATTTACTTCATACAGATAACTCTTGCCTTGTTTTCCAACCCGAACGACGATTTCAAGGTCTGTTAAGATCAAAAGGACGGTCTGCGCAAGCCGCACCGGGATTTTGGCGTGCTTTGCAAAATCTTTTGCAGTAAATTGTTCCGGCAGGTCATATGGAACAAACTGCATGTAATCTTCCCTTCGGTCGATACAGACTTCCTCTGCAAACTTTACCGGAATGCGGTCGTACCGCTCACTTCCCTTTTTCTTATCCCTGCTCCATCCATTTAAAAGGCGGTACTCCTCCATATCAAGCAGCGCCAGTTTTAAATGCAGATTTGGATTTGATAAATAAGGGCGGATCTTATAGAGCTCGATAAATGCCATATAAGGATTTCCGGTCTTTGGTGACTTGCGTTTCGGCGAAGTCTCCCCGGTTTCCTCGTCAATCCACGACAGCCACTTGATATGGGGAATTGGATAAACGATTGTAACCGGATATAGTGGCAGAAAAGCGTCAAGCTTCCGCCGCATTTTATTAAATGCCCTTGTCTGGATCTCGATGATCTCCTGACCGGTGAAAATATCTGCCACAAAATTTTCAATCGGAATCTCATGCATATCCGTGTCCGGTGCATAATAATTCTTCATGACTGCATGCACTGTTTTTTCGGATAATGTACCGATTCCCTGCCGCATTCTCTGGCTTCCTACAATTTTATTTTTTGTATGATCAAATAAAGTTTTATCGATACACAAGTTTTTGACCTTTCAAATTTTTATCCTGTAAGGAAGTTCGTAAATCTTCTATTTTTCCGGATGCTTCATATTTTTCAAAATATCGAAACAGTCAAATGTTGCAAAATAATCATCCGGTGTCTCTGCACGGCGGATGAGCTGTGTGGAGCCATCTTCTTTTAACAGGACTTCTGCGGAACGGAGTCTGCCGTTATAATTGTAACCCATGGAAAATCCGTGTGCCCCTGTGTCATGGATCACGAGCAGATCTCCCATATCAATCTTCGGAAGCATGCGGTCAATCGCAAATTTGTCACAGTTTTCACAAAGAGAACCTGTCACATCGTATTTGTGATCGCACGGTTCATTTTCTTTTCCCATGACCGTGATATGATGATATGCTCCATAAATTGCCGGGCGCATAAGGTTTGCAGCGCAGGCATCCACACCAATGTACTCTTTGTAAGTGTGTTTCTCATGGATTGCTTTTGTCACAAGACAGCCATAAGGTCCTAACATGAAACGTCCCATTTCCGAATAAATGGAAATATCGCCAAGTCCTGCAGGAACTAAGATTTCCTCAAACGCTTCTCTGACACCCTCTCCGATCACACGGATATCATTTGGTGTCTGATCCGGGCGGTAAGGGATTCCCACACCACCGGAAAGGTTGATAAATTTAATATCGCAGCCTGTTTTGTCCCGAAGTCCCACCACAAGTTCAAACAGCTGACGCGCCAGCTTTGGATAGTATTCATTCGTAACGGTATTGCTCGCTAAAAATGCATGGATACCAAAGTATTTTGCACCTTTTTCTTTTAAAATTTTAAATCCCTCAATGATCTGTTCATGGGTAAATCCGTATTTTGCATCTCCCGGGTTATCCATGATCCCATTGCTCATTTTAAATACACCGCCCGGATTGTAACGGCAGCTGATGGTCTCCGGGATATGTCCGATCGTCTGCTCTAAAAAGTCAATATGTGTAAAATCATCCAGATTAATGATGGCACCAAGCTCATCCGCAAATGCAAATTCTTCCGCCGGTGTATCGTTGGAGGAAAACATGATATGCTGTCCGTCAAATCCCTGTGAATCTGCTAACATCAGCTCGGTTAAAGAAGAACAGTCACAGCCACAATCGTACTCTTTTAAAATATTTAAAATAAATGGATTTGGAGTTGCCTTTACCGCAAAATATTCGCGGAAGCCCGGATTCCATGCAAACGCCTCTTTCACTGCTTCCGCATTCTCACGGATTCCCTTTTCATCATATAAATGAAATGGTGTCGGATATTTTTTCACGATCTCATCTAACTGTTCCTTTGTTACAAATGGTTTCTTTTCCATAAATTCTGCCGCCTTTCGCCATGTATTTTCCTATAGTCTTATCCTGCTGCTATCTGGATTCCGTATTTTCCCTGCTGTCTGTGATATATTGCTCGATCTGTTCATCCAGATAAGCATTAAATTCCTGCATGAATTTTAAAATTGTGTCTGTCTCATCTTTGGAATAACGGGACAAAAACTGCATGTCACGCTTCTCCCACTGCTTATGACGTTTTTCATGTTCCTGAAAGAGAACCTTGCCGCGCTCAGTCAATTTAAAATATACTTCTTTTTTATTTGTCTCCAACGTGTATTTTTCGATCAGACCTTTTGCAAGAAGTTTTTTCGTCATCTTGCTGATCGCGCCACGCGTCATCTGCATCTGTTCTGCAATTTTGGTGACATTTGGCAGTTCCAGACGTCCAATATTATCAATACAATGTGTCTCTGAATAACCATACTCATCGAGACACTGGCTTTCTGTCAATTTTGAAAGCATATCCTGATGCTCTAGCATAAGAGCGATTTCCTGTAACAAACGCTGTTGTTCTTTCATAGCTCCACCTCATTTTGTTTCCGTGTCAACATTTATCATACCCAATATATCGCATTGATAATTTTATGTCAATGTCTCCAAGGCAATTTTTTCTCCCATTTTTATAATCCTGCAAATGAAACAATCACTTTTACTACGCCTGCCAAAACCATAACACAGATGGGATTCATCTTGAACCTTCGAATCGCAAACACTGCCAAAACAAATAATACCACCAGTGTCCAATTCGTATTTAAAATTGTAATTTTATCTGCATTTTCCCAAAATGCGGTGACCAGAATAGATACTCCTGCCGATGCGATCATTGCCACGACCGCCGGTCTTAACAACTGTAAAACTCCCTGCAAAAGATCCATATTCCTGTATTTCAGATAAAGTCTGGCAATGACTGTCACAATGATGCAGGATGGTAAAATACAGCCTGCTGTCGCAGCGAATGCACCGCCTATCCCCGCTATTTTGATTCCAACAAACGTTGCTGAATTTACAGCGATCGGTCCGGGTGTCATCTGGGATATCGTAATAAGATCGGTAAACTCCGACATGCTAAGCCACTGATGTGTTGTGACCACCTGTCCCTGAATGAGCGGCATGGCAGCATAACCTCCGCCAAAACTGAATAACCCGATCTGTAAAAAGCTCAAAAAAAGTTGTATGTAGATCATTTTTTTCTTCTCCTTTTTCCAGATAAAGTCCGGTAGACACCTAACATACCACAGAACAAAATAATAAAAACAACATTTACTTCCCATATGTATGACGCAAGAAATGCACCCGCAAGAATCAGAATGGACAATATGTCTTTTTCTTTTATTATGGGTTTCCCCATATCAAACACCACAGAGGCAATGACCGCTCCAACTCCCGCCTGCATTCCTTCTAACATCTGACTCACCACATAATTGCTTCGGAATGTCTGGTAAAAAACAGACAAAACAGAGAGAATCAGAAACGGCGGAATCACAGTTCCTGAAATTGCAGCCATAACACCTGCCATCCCTGCCAGTTTATACCCCACTACAATAGCTCCATTCACTGCAATAGCACCCGGTGCCGACTGTGCAATCGCCACAAGATCCAGCATTTCATTTTCTTCGATCCAATGGTATTCATCTACGAACTTTTTCTTCATCAGCGACACAATCACATATCCGCCGCCAAATGTGAACGTACTCAGATAAAGCGTTGATATAAAAATTTTCCATAATACGGTTCTTTTTTCTTTCAAAATATGCTCCTCATTACCCTTTGAAATTCGTTTCCTATTGCATAAAAAGCGGGAGGCATCATGCCTCCCGCCAAACCTTTACCACAAAATCCTGACTGCACCCTCCTGCACCCTGAATTTGTCAAAATAAGCTTCCTCCTTCGGAATCCACTTTTCCTGAAAATCTTTTGCCTTCTCTATCCCATTGCGTTTTACGATGTTCTCCATCTGACTGTCCGGATCAATATCCATAAAAATATGCAGATCATACGGATCTTTAAAATACGGATGCAGACTATAGGAACCTTCTATAATGTTTAACTGCCGATAGGGAATTTCACTTGTCTGCATCAGCTTCCATTCTCTGCAGCTAAAAGGCTGATAAAACACATTCTGCTTTTTCTGAAGCGGTTCTAATACAGTCTTTTCGAAACGCTCGTAATCCACATTTCCACCAACTTCTCTCATACGTTCCGGTGTCCGCTGTTCTACACGCAGAAAAAAATCATCCATATGGAACAGATTGCAGTCAAACAATTCCTGCAGATAAAATCCAAGCGTTGTTTTTCCACTGCCGCATCTGCCGTCAATCGCAACAAGAAGCGGGCTTTTGTCCGCTTTTTGCTGTTCCCATATTTCATTCACAGCGTCTGCTGCCGGTTTAAAACGCATTTTACAATGTGGTTTTAACTGTAATTTTTCAGATTGTCTGTTTTGCACGAAATATTACCTTTCTCCCTCACAGGCTGCTCCCGTAACACCTGCTGCATACAGGCGGTTCACCAGCAATGGAATCAGTATTAACTGAATGAGGATTCCGGGAATTGCATTTACAAATCCACCCATGAAGAAAAGTTTCCATGTAAATCCAGCTCCCATAAGTGTATACACGATTGCTGAGACAAGTCCCCACACAACTCTTCCCACCAGCATGGCTGCTACAAGCGCAATATAAAGAGACTTCATGTCTTTGCGCATTTTTTGGGATAAAATACCTGCCACAAACCCATAGGCTGCAAGCTCAAATGCCATACACACTGCATTCGGCACCAGCATAGGCATACCAAACAGCACACTTCGAAGCAATGGTGTGATAAAACCAACAAGCAGACCATACGGCCAGCCTACGATAAACCCACATAACAACACCGGGATATGCATCGGACAGAGCATTTTCCCTACTGCCGGTATCTGCATGGTAATAAATGGCAGGATCAGTCCGATTGCAAGAAACAGCGCTGACAAAACTAATTTTTTTGTATTTTTCATTGCTCTGATGTTCTCCGCCACTAATCTAATTTGATTCCTGCAAGAAGTGAACCAAGGCTTGAGCCAAAGCTCTCCTTTGATGTATACTGCTCGAGATCTTCTGCCGGTTCTGTATCAACCATCTCCTCTTCCAGTGCTTTCATGGAAAGACTGATCTTGTTGTCATTAGTATTCAACACCTTTGCTTTGACTTTCTGTCCCTCTTTTAACACTTCTGACGACTTTTTGATACGTCTTTCGCAGATCTGTGAGATGTGCACCAGTCCGCTTAACCCATTGCCAAGATTGATAAATGCACCATATGGCATTAAGGACTCTACCGTTCCCTCCATTACAGTTCCCGGCACGATCATGGAAATCTTGTGGTTACGTTCCTCGATCGCCGCCTCTTTTGCCACCTGTTTTGCGGACAATACCAGTTTTTCTTTTTCCGGATCAACGGTGATGACTTTTGCCTCCACCTCTTTTCCGATCCAGCTCTCCGTGTCTTCCACATAATCAAGTGCAAGCTGGGATGCAGGAATAAATGCACGGATTCCCTCTAAAAATGTGACAACGCCGCTTGGAACGCTCTCTTTGATCCGCACTTTCACAACCGTTCCGTCGTCCATCATCTGCTGTAATTTTTCCCAGGCAAGAACATCGTTTGCCTCTTTTCTTGACAGAAGGATATTGCCCTGTCCATCGTCTGTGCTTACGACAGTCGCCTCGATCTCATCGCCGACATGTACCTGCTCTAACACTGCAAAATCCGGATCGTTGCTGAAATCTTCCACTTTAATAATTCCCTGTGCATAATATTTTAAATCCAGAGTAATCTCTTCCTCACTCACTGCAATGACAGTTCCTGTGATAATGTCGCCCTCTTTGATCTGGCGGAAAGATGCCTCTAACTCGTCTTTGAAATCGTCCATTGTTTCCATTATGAATTACCTCCGTTGTTCTTATCTTACTAAAGCCACATGAAAACATACTTTTTCGATGTGAAAACTCTTTGAAAATAAGTATAGCACATTTGATCCCGCCATGACAACTATCGCAGGATTAGACAATTGCGAAACTCATAAAATCTAAATCGAATTGTGAAAAATTGACAAAAAACATGAAAGACACTGTGGAACCGCCGGTACTTAGAAGGCGGATACAACTGTAAGTTGTGTCTGGCTTCTTAGTACCGCTGCGAGTGACACGTAGCGAGAGCGTGTCTTGAATGTTTTTGTTAATTTTGAACAATTGAAAGAAGCTGATGAAGGGTTTCGCAATTGTCTATTTCCATAGGATGACCACTTTAAAGAGATCGCCATCCACAGCGATATGCAGACTTCCCTTCTGTGCTTCGGTAAAACTTCTTGCAATTGCAAGGCCAAGACCGGAGCCCTCCGTGTTGCGGGAAGCATCGCCGCGCACAAAACGCTCCGTCAGCTCATCCCCTCTCACGTTCAGCTCCACGGCGGACATATTGCGCATGGTGATGGTCACATTCCCCTCCGACTTCTCTACATCAATGTAAACACGGCTGTTTGGCATTGCATATTTCTGTATGTTCACAAATAAATTTTCAAAAATACGATAGGTTTTCTGATTATCCAGTTTCAGAATGATTTTTTCTTCCGGGACATTCCATCGTAATTGCAGCCCCATCTGTTCAAATTTATCTGCGTGTTCCACGCTGACCTGTTTCATCAGATTGACCACATCGACATCCATCAGATTTAAGGTAATATTATTGGTCGTTGCCTTGCTCACCTCAAAAAGATCTTCGATCAGCACTTTCAGCCGCAGCGATTTTTTCTCCAGTGTCTCAATATAAGATTTGCGTTCCTCTTCTGTGATATCTTCTTTTTTCAGTAATTCTACATACGTAGTAATTGCAGTAAGCGGCGTTTTCAGATCATGGGATACGTTTGTGATCAGCTCTGTTTTCATGCGCTGGCTTTTCACTTCCTCATTCACCGCTTTTTTAAATCCGGTGCGGATCTGTGTGAGCTGCTCCTTAAACGGTTCAAACACCCCGATATCCTCGGTGATCACCGTGTCAAGATCCCCCTCCGCGATGCGCTGCACGCCTCTCATTAAAACATCGTAATCTTTTCTGATCCTGTCATAATACTTTTTCAGCAGATAAAATAGCACGAAGGAGTAGATGATAAGACCTGCGATTCCAAACATCCACATGCACATCAGCACTGCTAAAATCAGAAAATTGATCACCACAATTTTTAGGATTGTTTTGGTTGTCTTATCACTGAAATCAATGTGATTGACTTCGTCTGTAAACTGATTCCATTTTTTTCGGATCCACGGAAAAATCTGATAAATAACGCTATACTGCTTCACATACTCTTTTGGTCCGACGATAATGACCGGATAAAGGCATAACACGGTGAGGACTGCAACTGTAAAAATAAGAGTGAGAACCCCGCCTGCCTTTAATACATCGATTACATTCACTTTTGAAAATCCGGTACGGACCGTATAAGGGAAATCGCAGATTGTCTGGATATATAAATCAAACATTGCACTTAATGCGATCAGTCCGATTCCACCTGCTTCCATATATCTGTGTTTCGGCAGATAATCCGGAAGATTTTCATTTTTCCAAAGCTTCCTGCTGCACATCAGGCATACGAATGCTGCAAGGATCAGAAGCGTTATGAAATAAACTTCAACCCCACCACTTGTTGCCACAAAATAATAGCTGCTCGTATAATAATCATCCTCAGCGAATGCTTCGCTGTTATATGGGATTGCGTACACCACCTGATAATTTTTTGGAGGAATAAATGGGACCGCATACTCTGTCGCAGTTGCCCGGATCTCATTTTCCCTGTCAGACTGGAGGAATTCTTTTATCAGCACATCTGCTGATACTTTCCCCTCTTTTTTCACACTGACCGACAGCTTTCCTTCTTCATCAAAACTCAACACAAAGATACTGTCATAGTCACGCCAGTTCTCTGTGTCAGCAGTGGCATCAAACTGATCTGACAAAACATCCTTTAACGGAGTATTGGTATTGATCTCTTCTCTCGTTCCGTCTGTCACATAATAGTCAACCTGCGATCTGATATACCCAAACGCATCATTCCATTGTGAAATACAGTCAAATCCTTCTTCCGGTCCGTCTTCTGAAAAATCCATGAATAATGTTGTTTTATTCTGTATCTGATCCGGCTGTAGTTCTGTATACAGAACATAAGTACCATGATACAAAGCATCGATATAATCCCTGTCTATATTGTCACTGTCTGTCAGTACTTCCGATGCCCTATTCTCTGTGTTGTTCTGTAACCACGGAAAAATGCATAAATTTGCTGCAACTGCTACCATAATCGCAGCTGCAATGATTAAAATTCTGAATTTACGGTTGTTTTTCAATTTTGTATCCAACGCCCCACACCACCTTTAAATATTTTGGTTCTCTCGGGTTGATCTCGATCTTATCCCGGATGTTTCTCACGTGCACCATAATGGTGTCCGTGTTAATTGCTTTTTCGTTCCAGACACGCTCGTAGATTTCTTCTGCCGAAAAAACTCTGCCCGGATTTCTCATCAGAAGTGCCAGAATTTTAAATTCTATCGGAGTCAGTTTCACCGGATTTCCATCCACGGAAAACTCGATGGTATCCTCATTTAATTCCAGTCCGCCTATGACGTAGTTTCTTCCCTCTTCCTCTTTTTTCTGTGCCATTCCCATAAAACGGGTATAGCGGCGCAGCTGGGAATTTACCCTTGCCATGAGTTCTAACGGAGTAAACGGTTTTGTCACGTAATCGTCCGCACCAATATTTAAGCCGATCACTTTGTCAGTCTCCTCTGATTTTGCCGAAAGCATAATGACCGGGAACTCATGATGTTCTCTCAATTTGATCGTCATGGTCACGCCATCCATCCGCGGCATCATGATATCCACAATTGCCAGATGAATTGGTTCTTTCTCTATAATCTGTAAGCCCTCCACACCATCGGCTGCCTTATATACATGGTATCCCTGGCTTTTTAAGAAAATCTCGATCCCATCACGGATCTCTTTGTCATCTTCCACGACCAAAATATTGTACTCATTGTTGTTCAACTGCTCCATCTGACTTCTGACTCCTTATCTGATATGTCTTACTGTAATATATCTATCTAAAAAACCATTATATAAAAAACGAAAGAATTTCTAAAGAATTATTTTGGGAACAACAAAAAATCCCGGCAAAATCAAGTTTCCTTGAAACTACCGGGATTCCTACCCTAAGCTGATAACGGGAATCGAACCCATAGAAAATCGTCTATAATTGGCTTAAAATCAGTACATTTTTCTTTTCGTGGAATACTTCGTGGAATACTTTTCTATTTTACACGAATTTTAGTACCAACCTTGATCACGTTTTTATTTGTGATGGAAGGATTCATTTTTAAAATCGCATTGATGGTTGTTCCATACATTTTTGCGATTACAGTTAAATTCTGTCCGGCCTTTACGGTGTGATACTTTGCATCAGAAGCTTTCGTAGTGATCACTTCACGAATATCTCCATCGTTCAGATAAATAGATGCGTTGTTAATCTGGTAAGGATTTCTTACGATGCCATTTACAATTCTTGTAATGGTTCCCTTTTTATATTTTGCACCGGCAAATTTTGCTTTAGAAATGTCGTCCAAAGCATCATTATAGTATGAAGAATAATAAACCGTCTGACCTACCTTATAAGTATACGGTTTCGGAACAATTGGTTCAACATCAATTTCGGAAAAAGCTACATCAAAGTCTACTTTTCCACTCACGCCGTCACATGATCCGTTTGAGGTGTACTGCCATGCGATCGCATATGCTTCTGGCGAATACTGTTCCTGCATTGTTCCATCATTTGTGCCATATCTCGCAATCCAGAACGGGAAACGACTTTTCAGTGAAGCAGAATCCAGTACATTTTTATACCAATCTACATTACAGTAAATTCCAACCTGAAACCTTGCTGCCTGAATAATGTCAGCCTCTGCATTAATGATCTCTGTTAATCTGCTTTTTCCAATATTTTTAATACTATTTGCTTCCATGTCCAGCCATACACGGAAGTTAATTTTCTTCCCAGATAAAGCCTGTACGATTGCATTTGCTTCTGCTTTTGCCGCATCAACAGTTTTTGCGTATACATAACGATAAACGCCTACAGTAATTCCCTGCTCTGTAGCTCCTGCGTAGTTCCGCTCGAATGCTTCCTCTACATGATTATTTTTATTTGTAACTTTTAAAACTGCAAAAGAAATATTTGCAAGCTTGACTTTTGACCAGTCAATAACTCCATTCCATTTTGCCACATCAATTCCGTACTTCATAATTAATCCTCCTTCTTATCCTCTTCGATCTGCACTGTTTTTTCTGTCTGACTCTTAATATTTTTTACCAGTGGCATTAAAAACGGTGGGATGCTTACTCCAATATCAATCATGTTTTCTAAGATGCTGATCAGCTCATTGCAGATAATCCAAACCGCAACGATGCACGCAATTAAAAATTTGAATGGGAAAGAAAATCCGAATGTTTCTGTTGCGTATAGAATTAATTGGTCAATAATCGCACCGACAACAATCAGCAGCCACATAGTGACCTTTTTCGTGATTCCCTTCATGCTCTTGTAAGAACTGATTTTCCCATCAGTCCTATTTGGGCTTGCCATGATTCCGGTAATATAGTCGATAATGTTGCACGCAACGACTAATATGACAGGGATATAAAGCACTCCAAGCAGTGAGTTTAAAATTGCCCCGATAGTTGTAAAAAATCCTTTTACTACTTTCACAGTTGTGTTTTCATTCATAAAAATTATCCTTTCTTTTGATTTTTTTACATAAAAAAACCTGTCAAAGAATTATCTTCAACAGTTTTCTCTATTTAACTTAAGCAAAATTATAATAATGCAGCCTTAACTTCTTCTCTCAAATTGGATAAATCAGGAATTTGATCTACAAAATATTTTCCTTCCTGAATCAATTTTACCCAAATTTTAACAACCACGCTATCTCTATTAAACATCTGCATTACCTCCATCTGTTTCTGAATTATTTTCCGTAAAAGAAGCCATCATAATGGTCAGTTCAGCAATTGCCTGCTCTAAATTTTCAGCATTTTTCTCTGTCTGAATTTCCAACTGCTTTAATTTTTCATCAACAGAAACATCCGTTTGAGAAAGTTTAACTTCCCAAATTCCACCAGTTTCTTCCTTGATATAAGATAATTCTGTGTAATTTTCATAAACAGTTTCTTTTCCATCATCTTTTTCTGTAATCTTTTTCGTAGAAAATGCATCAGCAAAGTATGATTTAAGCTGATCACTTGTCTGCAAAAGCATTCTTATTTTAAGACTGCCACCATACTCTTCCACTTTCTGAACTTCCACTTTTCTTCCATCATTTAAAATAATAATATGATTCATTTTTCCCTCCTAATTTTCTAAATTTCCATACCGATAAGGATATTTATATTCATATTTTTTCTCATCAGCATATTCTTCATGAAGTTCTACACTGATTGAAATTTTTCCATTTGTCTCAACCGGATTTGGAGTAATTTCAATTGATTCAATGACAATCATAGAGAACCTCCTAATCTGTTGCTTCTACAGTGATTGTGAAAGATGAACCGGATTTAACTTCCGTCGGGACATCAATTGATACAATGACCGGGGATACCGAATCGTAAACCACAGTACGATTCACGGTTGTTACTTTACCAGCCTTATCAGTTGCAGTGATTACGATTGTATTTGTTCCTTCAATCAAATTAACACTTGAAGAAAAAGTACCATCAGAAGCGACCGTGACACTACCTTGATCAGTCCCATTTAATGAGACTTTTACTGTCACAGGTTTGCTGGTGGCATCATCCGTAATCCCTGAAACAGCACACGCCTGCTTATTTGTTATCAAGTTTGCTGCCGGAGATGTAATATTTAAAGTCGGTGGAACTGTATCAACTGTAAAATTAACTGTTTTTGAAGCAGTATTTCCGTCATTATCTGATGCTGTAACAACGAGTTTATGAGTACCATCATTAACTGTTCCGCTATAAGTACACTGATAACCATTTGTTATTGTCTTTTTTGTGACACCAAGTGCTTTTCCATCAAGTTTTGCAGAAATCGTGGAATTTGATACACCGGATCCGCTGTCAGTCACATTTATACTAAACGCTACAGTGTGACTCGTCAGATACGCACCAGCACTTGGCTTTATAACAGAAATTGCAGGCGCAACCTTTTCTTTAACACGCAGCTTCATTAAATTGCCGAATGTAGAATCTGTTTTATCAACAACAGTAACATTTCCAGCTACATCAACCGCTTTTAATGTCATTGCATAAACATGATCCGTCTGGTTATAAGAACTTGCAGTTGGTGCAGTAACGGTCTTTTTCCATTTTTTAGTTGAAGAATCATAGTCAAGTGTATAAACTTGACCGTTTAGATCTAATGATACGGATTCCATTGCCATAATGCTTCACATCCTTTCTTTTTATATTTTTAACACTAAAAAACCTGTCAAAGAATCATCTTTAACAGGTTTTCTCTAACTAAGTTATAACACAAAATCGTGTAAACTTTTGCACACACTTTTTCTTATTTTTCAAGAAAATGTTCTGATTATGCGAATTTACATTTTTTAATAAAACCACTATAATAATTATTAAGAGCTATCAAGATTTTGGACGAACTACAAAAACTTTCCCCATTGATAGCTCTTACTCCTCATAATTATGAAAGCCGGAATTTAATCCGGCTCTTTTTATGCCCATTTTCGATTTCGAAAACCAGAGTTTAACTGAGATAACCACACACACTGTAAGTGTTACAGATTCATTCTTATCATACATTGAAATTATTAGACAACGTTGCTATTTAAAAAATAACACATTATATCTCAACCTTTGGCTCAATATTAAAAATAAGGCAGCAATTAAAACAAATGATGCTATAATATGGCTTAATTTACATGCAAATAATATAGATTTAAAAGCGGATGGTGTTAATGGTGGTAGAGCCTTTTTTATAATTGATGATAATTGTATAAAATTAAATGTTTTTTCCGGAGAATCCGATGATACTTATTTATTAATTTGTCCTGTAACAGTAAAAAACTTATAAATAATTAATTGATTGGGCACGTTCTAATGGGTTCAATCAATAACATACTATCATTTTCAGCCAGAGTACCACGCCTATAACTCTGCATGAATGGACTTTTACGTGAAATTACTGCTGGCTGCAAATGATATGCTAAAATGTCCATAATCAAAAGTTCCTTTCGAAGAACTTAAGTGAACCATACCATTTGAACTAATAAATAGCTCTCCATTTTGATTGTCAAATGAGTTTCTTGCGTACACATTAATGGATGGTCTGTATGAAGCCGGTAGCGTACCGATTGTTATGCCTGATTGTGGAATTGTTTTATTTCCAAAACTAACAGTAACAGTTACTATGTTTCCATTTTTGTAATAACCACATCCATAAGTATGATTAAGTTCATAGATGCCACTTGTTGCAAGTACCTTACCTAAACTCTGGTTAATTTCCGCCTTATCCTTTTCCATTTGTGCTTTCAAATCCGGTATCGTAGGGATTACGGTAAATAACTGGTCGACAGATGAAATTGAGAGACCAGATAATTTTACTCTATAAAGAGGATAATCCCTCTCTACTGCACCCTCATATAAATTTCCTTGAACAAGTGCAGGATCCGTTGCTGTTCCAGTTGTCGCCGTTCCTTTTTTTACTGCCAAAATGAAGGAATCCACATTTCCGCTGGTCAAAAACCTCGCATAGATAATATCATTACGGTTGTATCCTGTTGCACCATTTTCAATTGTCATATCCTGATAATCTGCATGGCTCAATCTTCCGATATGCCCTCCGACGCTTAAGACACCATCTGAAATACGGACCTTATTATTACTGATAACTGTCGATTTCAGACAATTCCCGATATTAAGCACTCCGTCTCCTCCGAACATTGACTGAAAAATGGCTGCATCATCTTCGGCATAAATATGTCCTGCTGCTTCTACTGCTGTGTTTACTGTTAACGCTTTAAATCCCATACTACTGTTCTCCCTTCAATTTGTATTCGATAGAAATTGTTCCATCTTTTTTCTGCAAAATTTTATTTGTTACTGGCTTTTTCACTACTGTTCCTGTTATATACTCGCGACCACCAACGATATCTCCTATTTCCAAATCCACATCATCTACGGACAAGCTCATTTTTTTATAATTCTGCAATTCTTTTAATCTGTTTTCTCCATCTTCGCGAAGTTTTTCTGTACTTTCGGCATTTGCATAGTCATAAAATTGCGCGTTCTCGTTTAGTCCAAAATAATACTGTGTATCTCCAATAGAACCGTCTTGCTGAACATACAAATGGATAATTTCTCTCTCTAATCCTTGACCACTTCCACCGCAGATCAAATGATTCACACCATTTCGACAGTCCCGAATATCAAAATCCAGCTTATTGTCTTGACTATATTCAAGTTCTTCTGAATAGTCCAACACATCCACTGCTTTCAGTTCTACTGCTTTTTTATCCTGATCATATCGTATGTTAAGCCTCATCGAAATCGAATCCAGAAGCTTATAAATTGCAGATGCTACATCTGTAAATCTGTCAACAGAATAATTTGAAACACTTTTCTTTGTATCTTCATCTGGCACATAGAAAAGATTTCCAAAATAATCTCCTATCAGCATCCTTACGACAGCATTGATTTCTCCAGACAGAATTAAATTTGTGGAATCTTTTGGCGGTATAATTACTTTTGTGGATAATAAGCCTCGCCACGTATATCCACGCAAAACAATTTCACTGTTTTTTGTTATAATCTCCCGGTCACCGATAATTCCACCATATTCTGTTTCCGGAATGTAAATTCTGTTATTATAAGAAAACATCTTATTATCCCAGAAATTTACAACCGCTTCAAAATCATTTGTATCGCCAACATCAAGATCCATTTCCATGTTGTCCAGATATGATATTTCGTTTCCAGCTGAATCTGATATGATAAAATCAAAATGCACCGGATTGACTACAGAGATTATAGTTGAATTATTCCTGCTGATATTTCCTGCATCATCCTCTGCCACTACAGAGAGCGGATACTCTCTTGCACCATTTCTATACTTAACAGGTAGTACTGGTGCAGATAGTTCTCCACTATATGTATTAGAGGATTCGCTTTGCAGGACAGTTTCATTGCCATTTAATGCAGCTTGTAATTTCAATGCCATTGCGGTTCTGCCCTTTCCTCATACAGTGTTAACATAAAATCAAATTTACCGGACCAGCTTATTAAACTTCTGCCTGACCGGATTTTCTGAAACACAGATCTTTTCTTTTCTCTGCTGTCAAAAATATTAACAGCTGTTCCGTCATTCATGATTTTTGTTACCGTCCTTTTTAAACTATCAACAATGATATACTCACCATTTTCCAGATAATCATTAATCAGATACTCATAACCACCAATTATAATCTGTGGATTAAGCACTGATCCGAAAATCTTTAATTCAAAATTACATGCTTTGATATAACTGTTCATAATGCTTCGATTTCTCATGCCATTTGCATATCTATAAGCATATCGGTAAGCATATTTTTTATTATCGGTACTCAAAGATTCTGATGCATCAAAATAATACTCAGATTTTTTGATCCAAAACGGATTTTCCGCAATAATATTTATTTTTATTTCAACGGCATAAAACATTTCTTCATAATCTGAAAAATTTTTCTGTGTAATAAAACACTCAAGATAATATCCATTGACAAAAAGCTTTCCGGGTTTTTTATCCAAAATGTCTTTTTCAGTGATTTGATGCAGATTATCCATTACTTCATCATATTCTTTTTTTGAATCTGCAAAAACAGAAAGTGTGACACTCTTTTCAACAATATCCTTATAAAAAGATGTGATTGTATTTCGCCCATTTCCACTTTCAGATGTATATGACCATGATGCATCGAAAAGTGTTTCTGGTTTCTGAATTACAATTGGGAAGTTGTCAAACATAATTTTCTGTTCAGCATTATTTTCATAATAAATTTCCATGTCTAATCTCCATTAAAGGCTCTAACAAATTCTCTCCGGTTTAAATTTACAACATATGTTCCCGGATTTTTTCTAAGTGCGACAGCCACTTCGTTACCTAATCTCTCATAGTCAATCTGAGGTATCATGGAAATGAACTGATTCATGGAATTTGAAATATATTCTTCCAAAACCGAAATGGGAAGGACAGCTTCCGCTCCGGCTTCTCCACCTCCCATTAACTGATTTCCATTGATTCCAAATAGCGTAGGTGCATTTAAAACTGCTCCTTTCGCATACCACTGAACACCAATAGATGGAACTGATGGAGGATTTAATGAGAAAGAACCGCTGATTGAAAAATGCGGCATCTTCAAATCTGGAAATTTCCATTCGAAATTAAATAAACTTTTAATCTTTTCGATTCCGCTAAAGAATTTCTCGTGTATTTCTTCCATTTTTAAAGACCATGCATCCTTCATAGCCTGCAATTTTCCACCGGTCAGTGTATTAATCGCATCAAATTTCATTGTGGAGATCTCATGGATAGCTTGAAATCCTGCCGATACAATTCCCTTTATACCACCGCCATTTTCTTCATATTTGCTTTTTATATTATCTAATTTCGACTGTGTCATCTGTAGCATGGAACCAAGTTTTCCATCTGTCATCGAATTTAATTCTGTATACATAACAGATGCGATTCCTTTAATACCGCCGCCGTTTTCTTCGTATACTGATTTCATGTTATCCAGCTTTTCTGTCGCTACAGATACGATTCCTTCCAACTTTTCTGACGCCATATTATGAATTTCTTCTAACTTTCCACCTGTCAAAGCATTTAAAACATCATATTTTGCTGTTGCAATTTCATTGACAGTTTGAAGCCCTGCGGAAAAAACTCCCTGAATGCCACCACCGTGTTCCTCATAAGCTGACTTTATATTATTAAGTTTTTCCTTAGTAACATCAACAACCGCTGACAATCTTCCATCTGTAATTGCGTCAATTGAATTATAGGCTTCGGAAAATCCTGCTTTAACAGATTCTTTAAAATTTGAAATCCCTCCGCTGATCTTATCTGGGAGACTTGTAAAAAATCCTCCGATATTATTTATTCCATCTGAAAGTTTTTCTTTTGCATCACCGAAAAATCCAGTGATGTCATCCCACAATCCAATCCAGAATCCACGAAATTCTTCACTTGTATTCCAAAGGTAAATAAATCCTCCGACTAAAAGTGTAATTCCGGCAACTACCCATGTTATCGGACTTGCTAAAAATGCAAGATTCGCTTTTAATTGGGCGGCTGCCAATCCATGCAGAGTTGTTGTATTTGCTGCTTCCATAGCAGTTTTTATTCCTGTAACGGCATTATACGCACCAATTCCAACAGTAAGAGAACCCAGAACCAATGCTACGCCTTCCAGCGTTAATCTATGTTCTTTTGCCCACTCAATTCCATCTTTTATATTCCCTATCATGTCTTCTGCTGCCGGAATCACATCATTTGTAATTCCCTGAACAACATCTCTAAGAGGAGATTCGACATCATCAAAAATAGAAATCTTTAATCCGTCAAGAGCTGACTCCATCAGGGTGACATCACCTTGTAAATTATCAAGGATTGTATCTGACATTTCAGATGCTGCACTAGAACTATTATTAATGGCATTGCTTAGAGAATCCCATGAGGTTGTCTGCTGTGTCAAACTTGCTCCAAGCAATTGTGTTACCTGGTCGGCATCCTCCTGTGTCATGGAAAACTGATTCATTAAAGCTGTAGCAACTGCTGTCTCGTCTCCATAACTTTTATAAAGTGTCTGTAAATCTGAAACAGATACTCCAAGTGCATCGATGTCATATCCCATGCTGTCTATAGCTGTTGCGACAGACTCAATGGAAATGGCTCCGTCACTCATTAATGCAAGAAATCCAGTCATGGCTTCTTGACCAGCCATTTTCTTCGCATAATTGACCTGCTCTTCAACGTTCAGACCTGCCCAAGCAGCTCTGGTTTCTACCAATACGTCCGATAAATCTCTTGCATTTCCGGAAGAATCATAAAATGACACACCAAGTCTTTGTGTTAAAATGTCTAATGCACCTAAACTGTTCGCAGAAGCTCCGGCATTTGTCGATAATCTTGTCAGAAGAGATCGTAATGATGTACCAGCCTGTTCAGCTTTTATTCCGCTGTTTGCCATCATACCAAGTGCAACGCCTGCATCTTCAATCGAATATCCCATTGCACCGCAGATTGCTCCAACATACTTAAATGACTGCCCAAGCATTTCTACTGTCGTGTTGCTGCTTGTTGAAGTTGCTGCTAAAACGTCCACAAAACGGTTCGTTTCATCAGCACTCATTCCAAACGCTGTCATTGCATCTGTAACAATGTCTGATGCTGTGGCAAGATCCATAGAAGATGCTGCCGCGAGATTCAGGACACCATCTATACCGTCCAGCATTTCTTCTGTATTCCAGCCTGCTAATGCCATATACCCAAGTGCATCTGCTGACTGTGAAGCGGTAAAAGAGGTCTTTTTCCCCATTTCTTCTGCCTTCTCGGTCAAAGCTTCCATTTCTTCTGCGGTTGCACCGGAAAGAGCCTTAACGTTGCTCATAGAAGATGTGAATGTCATTCCAGTATCAACAGCTGAAAGAGACAAATTTTTCAATTCTTCAATTCCTTTTTGAATACCATTTGATACAAGATCTGCTACGACACCCTTAAAAATCGTAAAACCGCCTGTTGCAGCCGAAGATGCCTTTCTATCTGCGTCTTCCAATGCGTCCGCAAATTCTCCTGCCTGTTCTGTTGCATCCGACAGATTCTGCTTATTGTCTTTAAGTTCACCATTGAGATCTTTCATCTCTTTTGAGAGGGATTTTGCTTCCTTCGAGTTTTTTCCCTGCTCCAAAACAACATTTATGTACTGCTTTTTCAGATCTTGCAGTTTATCTTCCTGATTTTTGATTTCATCAGACAATCTTTTAGAAGCTGTCTGATTTTCCTTCATGACCGCCGTGTACTCTTCAATACGCTTGTTGCAGTCTCCGATTTCTCCTCTAAGCTTCTCTTCTTCATTTTTCAATTTCAAGATTTCTGTTCTGTTTTTCTGTGCTTCTGCAGAATTTTCGCCAAAAATCTCAATTGCTTTTTGGAGTTTCTGGTTGACAAGTTCCTCTTTTTCCTGCGTAACTGAAAGCTTTTCCTGTAAAAGACTATGTTTTTTCCGTAAGCCTTCAATATTATCGCCATTATTTTTCAATTCAGAATCTGCCAGTTTGAGAGCATTATTTAATTCTTTTGTTGCGGCACCGGCTTTTGACAGCCCTTCATTATACTCATGTGTATCCGCTGTGAATTTAATTTTTGCTTCACTCGTTTTAGTTCTTGCCATACGCCCGGTCACACTCCTCACTTATCGCGTAATTCTTCCAACTGTCATAAGCCGATTTGTTCAATGCAACTGTTTTTAAAAAAGAAAAATCCGCATTCCAGAACAAATCTTCACTTATTTCAAGGATCAAAACGTAATACGTGTAATAATCCTCTATATCTTCAAGTTCAAATTTTGGAATACGGATTTTATTTTTCTTTTTTCCTTTTGTGTGACTTATGAATGCTGATCGGAAGCCTTCTTTTTTTTTGCTGAAATGAGTTCATTACATTTTCTAGCAAGTTCTGGTGGATTGTATGGAAGATTTTCCATAAATTCCATTTCACCCATGCATTCATCGAGGTTGTCCACATTCGCACACAGATATGCCGTGTACAATACGGTCACGGTATCAAATGTATCTTCCGTTCCCTTCATGATGACCTTGTTATATCTGTCATAAACATCCTTTTTTAATCCTCTGATCTTATATAAAGAAGCAAAATTCAGTGCAAGTTCCACTTCTTTACCATTTTCAAGTTCCATTTTGATTTTTCCATTCATATTTTCACTTTCCTCCATAATATAACCGGATACCAATCTGGTATCCGGTCATGCTGCTCATTTGCTTAAAGCTGTGATCAATTCTTTTCTATTCATTGTTGAATAATTTTCTACTTCTTTTTCCTTTGCAAGTGCCTTTAATTCTGCCATAGTCATTTTTTCAAGTGCTGACTCTGCGTTTTCATTATCGGCATCCTCAATCTTTTTAATGTATCCAGTTGATTCTGTGATTTCAGCAAATCTTTCTTCTGACATATCGTCAATTATTGTTCCTTTTTTTACGACTTCTTTTGTCTGCTTATCAATAAAGGAACGTAAAACCTCAACTCTCATAGCGTCCTCCTACAGTACTTTCTTTTTTGCAAGATCCGGCGTGAATTCAGTCATCCATTTCTGTGCAATTTCAGATGATACTTCGGATTTCAAAGCTTCATACAAGCCATTTCCTTCATCATCCGGCATGACAGCAACCGTCATTTCAATTTCTGCAACTTCCTCTCCACCATTTTCAATTTTTCTGGCAATACCATCCTTCACGACACATTTAGTATAAGCTTTATACTTAATGTTTTCATCCTCATCAACAGCTTCCACTGTGCAAGCAAATTCCGGATGAACCGAATTTGATCCATAGGCAGAGATTCCGTCTTCTAATCCATCAAGATTCATTCCATATGTCTGTTTATATCTCTCATAGTTCATATGCAGACTAAGTTTCAATTCGCCCGTTCCAGTTCCTCTGGTACGTGTTTTCTTTTCAATACCCATGTATTTTTTTGTTACTGTTTTCGTATTCATTGATTCTTCAATGCTACCAACAGCTCCTGCTTCTACATAATTTTCATCTTTTGAAAATTTCATTGCAAATTTTCTACATTCGAATTCTGAAAATTCACCGTAACCACTCATAAAATTTGTCCTCCTATTTCATTTGAAAAGTAATTCTATCAAGCATTTCATCAACAGCCTCGTCTTCTTTTCTCTCGATTCCTCTATCAAAAAAATGCTGATTTCCTGCATGATGTACTGTATTTGAGCCATCATCTGGAAAATACAGATAATCATATTTTGTTTTTGAACCAATTGTTACAGATAGATTTTCAAATCCTCCACCTCTGCTTCTCGAACTTTTCAATCTATCTTGCAACGCATTACTGTATTTAGCATGTTTCTTTTTCCTGTCTGATACAGGTATTAAATCTTCTATAGATTTTGAAAATAAGGTGTATCCGGCGCCATGTAAATATGTGTTAATTTCATTCGCTGCTGTACTCGAAAAACCGTTAAGTCCTTTCCACAGTTTTTCGAGAGATTCAGTTTTTATCTCATAAGTACTCATGTCATACTCCTTTTACTGTAGCCTTTTATTGGCTCTGTAAAAATAATGACTGCGGCTTCCACAACGGTATCAGTTTTTGATTTGATCGTGTAATCAAAAACAACATCTTCATTGGCTTCCTTCAATCCTTGAATTTTTGACAGTTTATCAATAATCTGAAAAACTGCATTTTCCGGTATATAATCTTCATGAATCAGATTGACCTGATAATATAAATTATAATCCCGAATGGATGTTCCACTTTTTTTAATATGCATGCGATTAAAAGTGATGTAATTCCATAAATCTGGAACATCATATTCTTTTATCTTTCCATATGCAACCTTGTTTCCGAACAAATCCGGATTTTCCTGTTGTAATTCTTCAAGAGCTGCCTTTATCTCATTCAGCAATTCTGCGTACCTCCTCCAGATAAAAATACATAAGGTTTTCTTTTTTACTGTAATCAATGTAAATCACATCAAATAATCTATCATCAATTGCCACCTTACATTTTTTACTGACACCATCCATTAGCCGTGTCTTTACTTTTAAAGACAATTCTCTGCCAAGCGATTCTACAAATGAAAGGTCTTTATCGCGCTTACTCATTTCTTCAAATGCAAGTTCTACGATATATTCCATATCATCAATCTTTTTAGGATTCTTCGGTGCATTAAAATCACTTTGCAATTTTTTATCCCGATAGCATCTTAAGAAACCATCATTCAGGTTTAAATTGCTGACTTTCATTTTCTGCATCTGTGGCATTCCTCCTTGATTTTACACTGCAAAAAGCTTGTAATTTCAGAATATCCATTTGATAAGCTCTTTCGAATTCATCTTCGCAATGGTTATACACGTACATCACATAATTTAAAAAAAGCTTTCTAAACATACCGGGAGCGGAATAATCGCATTCCGCTCCCAGTAAATGATTTAAATAGATTTCAGCATCATCTATCATGTCGGATAGATTCTTTTCCGTTTTCTCATTTTCCCATGTGATACTGAGTCTTCCCTTAACTGCTTCTAACAGTACTTTCTTTTTTTCGCTATCCAACATGATGATTTCTCCTAAACAGATGCTAATTCAAGATTTTTCACAGTGATGTATGCCGGATCAAGTTCTGAAATGTCAAGAAGTACTGATGCAGTATCATCAAACGCTCTTCCATTTGCATACGTTTTGATCATGTATACCCTGTTATCTTCCAGGAACTGTGCAGAATCATCATAAGTCACATTTCCATCTTTGCTACTTCCTAATCCAAGAAAATATTCTTTTGGAAGACAAAGAATAGCTGTTCCTTCTGTAAGCTCTGCCGACTGGTACACTTCTGTTGGCACAGGGAAGATATTATTTGTGTAAGTTCCTGCTGCATTGAGCACTGTTGTTGCTGGCATGACCTTGTTCAGATAATCAATTGGATTGCAGATTAATGCAACACCTTTAATCGTTCTGTAAACTCCCTTTTCAGTCTTTGCCATTTTAGCGACTAACGGACCATATTCTGTTGGCAAAAACGACTTCACTTTGACAGCTGTTTTCTTCGGATATTCACCGCCAACAACAGATGCTGTGGAAGATATATTCCTGTCAAGTCCAATCGGCTGATTTTTTCCTGTTCCAGTAACAATTGCATTTTCAAGTGCACAAGCAAGTGCATCCACAAGAATTGTTCTAATATAATTATCCAGATATACTGGACCCAATTCAAGCATATCTTTTGGAATAACAGCATAGCAGGACAATTTACACTGTGTCATCTCGATAATCTTAAATGAAGATGTAATTTTCTTTGTTACTTCCGTATTAATCGCTCCCCATACTGCCTTATCAACAGTATGATCGTTCAGAATCCATCTTGTAAGATAACTTACATTTGTAAATGTAATTGCATTGAGCAAAGGATGATCATTTACCAGATTCCGGTAAACATCCTCGATGATGGTCTGTGGCATTCCATCATTGAGAAGATCCGTAAACTCCTGACGCGGATTGCTGCTTTTCGCATTTTCAATCAACTGCTCATAAAACTTCTGTTCATTTGCTGTAAGGATACGATAGCCTCTCTGCGCAAGAATTGCATTGTCATTATGATGCATCTCGTAATCATTTCGAATGGAATCTACCACAGCTTCTGTAAATTGCTCAAAAGCAACGGAAAGAGCTTCCTCATTTCCTGCTTTTAATGCTTCCTGCATAGCTACTGATGCACTCTGTACGATTGGATTGTTTAATGGTTTCATAATTTTTTCCTCCTGTTATTTAAAAAGATGATCAAAAAAAGCCACACAAGGGTTGGCTTTATTTTCTGGGGTTCTATTCGGTTCTGGCACATCCATTTGCTGGATATTATTTAAAAGCGACTGTCTTATATCAATAAACTGCTGCATGGATTGAATCAGAGCAATCTGCTCTGGTGCGACTCCATCCTGATTGGTTTCTTTTTGTTCAATTCCAATATCTTCCGGCATATTTTCGGCAATTTCATCAATAAATCCGTATGCCAAACAGTCATCTGGATTTAAGATTTTTTCTTCATCCATAAGTTCTGTCAGTTGTTCCTCTGTAATTTTTCCGGCACACCGTTCAAGATATACTTTTCGGTTTGCAACCATCCAATTATCAAGATCATCTGCCATTTTCCGAAGCATTGCTGCGTTTCCGTCAATGCTTACCCACATATTATGCACCAGCATAGATGTACCAAGTCCCATTATTCGTTTATCGCAAGCCTGCAAGATAAGGCTTGCCACACTGTAAGCGCAACCGTCTACATATCCTGTCTTTTGCGCTGGATGTCGTTTGAGCTGATTGTAAATGGCAACTCCTTCAGATACCATTCCACCATTGGAATTGATAAACAGGCGCATTTCTGCATTATCAGGAATTTGTGCAAGGACATTTGAAAAATACTGCGCGCTTGTTTTGCTTTCAAGCATAGTCCAGCTTGACCAATCAAACTTTCCTTCCCTTGTTACTGTGTCATAAATGAATAAATCAAACACATTTTTTTCCTGATGTGGTTCAAATTTCATCATCATCTGTGGTTTCATTATCTTTTCCTCCTATCATTTTATTTTTTTCGTTGATAAACTCATAATTTTTTGTAAGAAGGTGGTTTTTGCTCCAATCCTCATTCAAAATATCTAATCCGGCTTTTTCTCTCACTTCATCAATACTTGCAAATGCACTGGATATTAACTTATCAATCTTATCCGCCATGTCAAAAATATCTACATGGTTAACAGTTGATGTATCTACTCGAAAATAATTTCCATTTTTCCAATTTGCATAACCATATTGTCCTGTGAGAACCTGTCCTATCATATCTGCCCATGGATCGACACTGAATGTCAAAAATGATTTCACCACATCATTCATATTTGTAATATTACCAAGCATTAATGATTCCGGAATTTTAAAAGCTTTTCCTACAATTTTGAACATCTCCTCGATAAGGCTTATCGTGTCATCACTGCTTTTTGACGTTCCATCGGACTTCATTTTTTCAAGCGTTCGTCCATTATATTCGACATACAGTTTTGCGTCGCCATCCATAAATTTTTTCAGTGGTTCTTTGAGAATATTTTCAAATTCCTTGTTAAATGCCTCATCACCAGCTTGAACACTGTCAATTTTGAATTTATATTTCACTGCGTTTGTATCTTTATAAGCACTCATTGCAGTTGAAATTATCGAGCCAATGTCTGCATAAAGTCCATCAATCAGTTTTTTCGCCTGAATATTTTCAAGCTTAAAAATGAAAACCTGATCACTTGTAAATTTTCTATCCATCTGAAAATCATCAATTACAACCCCTGAATAAAGATTTCCGACAAATGGTCTCTTTTGCTCCAGCACAAAACTATCTGCACAATAAAGATTTCTTCCAGAGATAAAGCATAATGCACCCTGCTCATCACGAAGGGCTTTTTCTATGACCTTGTGCCAAAAATGACTTGCCGATTCGTTTGGATTCGGTTTTATGTTCAATGAAAAATAATCTTCATCCTTCACACATACATAGTTTTTGTAAACCTTAATTTCACTCTGCGAAATAGCATTTGCAATCAGTGAAACCGCTGAATATATTGCAAGTTCTTTAACATAAACCGTACTCGGTATATCAATCGTTATCGTTTCTGGTCCAATCCTCTCTTTACTTGATCCGGGGAATGCTGCCTTTATTTTTTCAATCCAGTCCATAGTTCCTCCTACATAACAAGTACACATTTTCCAGTTAATGGAATGTACTCTTTTATCTCTCCCTCCGCTGTCATGGAAGCAACCAGAGCCATAAAAGGATCGTTTTTCCGCGAACGAGCTTCAATTTTTGCATAAACAAAGGAGCCTTTATCAGCTCCTGCATCTCTTCCATATCGAATTGTCTTTGTATTATTTGTCGCCCAGCGCAACGTAGGGTTATTTCCCCAATAAAAAAAACCATTGATAAAGCAATGGTCTATTACTGGTACGATTTTGCAGATTTCAAGTTGTGACACAAGCTTGAGATTTTTACGATCCACGGAAAATCCTATCTTCGATAGTGCATCTGACATTAATGCGTATCTGTAATTGTCAATGCAGATCATTTTTATCATGTACCGTTTTCCACATTCATAAATATAATCTGTTAATAATGTTGGATGAATTTCCACATCATCAACATACGTAATCAGTTCATCTTGTACCCATTTCTTCCATGGTGCCTTTATTCTTGGAATATCTGCCGAATGTGAACATATCCATGAGTGATTAATATCATATCTCTTATCGCCTTTCTTAAAATGCAGATTGACGGATGCGAAATCTGTCGTTTTCATATAATCTATGCCAACCGTACACTCCCAGCCATTCATGTCTGGAAGCTCTTTATTGGTTTTTTCTATATCATCCCATTTTGCGGCTGCCGATTCTTTTACTGTATCAGGAAGATTCATTCGTTTTTGCATAAAAGCCGGAAGCCTTTCCGGATTCTTTTTCCACTCGCGGTATTCTTTTCTGATTTCCACAAGCAGATCCGGCATATAAGGCAATGACGGATTTGCCATTGTCCAATTTTCCTCATCATCCACATCCTCTTTTTTATTGAGTTTGCAGATAAATGGGAGCAGACCGTTATCATCATCACCTTTTCTCAAAATATTTTCTGATTCTTCCAGCAAGTCATCAAGTGGTCCTTCTCTTTTATCTCCGTTTGTCGTAAAATAGGATCTTCTTGGATGTTTCTTTTTTCCAAGACCAGTCGTAAAAACATCTATGTTATCATAGTTTTCATACTGGTGAATCTCATTGAAAATAACTATCCCGGAACGAAGACCATCTTTTCCCTTCGGGCTGTTTGTTCTGCCCTTGATTACTGACTTTGTTTTTGTGCAAGTGACTTTTTCTTTCGTCCAATAAAAAAACTTTTTTATTTTTTTTATTACAGATGGTACTTCAAAAAAGCCTATCAAATCAGTAACAGGTCTCATTGCCTGTTCCTCATTATTTGCGCAAATATCAACGTCATATTCCCGAATGCCGTTGTATGGTGACGACAAACAGAATGACTCAAATGCGATCGTTCCGTCTTTTCCAGCACCTCGACCTAGTTCGCAGAACAAATCTGACCAACGTGGTCGTCCGTCCGCATCCCAATAAGTACAATCATGTAATGCTATGACAAATTTCTGCCATGGAAAAAGGTCAAATGGTAAATATTTCGCCAATCCCATATAATCTTCCAACTGTTTAAGATCTATGTGAATTGGTTCTGTTTCAAAGCATTTTTTTACATGGGCAACCAAAAGCTTCTGCTCGTCACAACACCGGAACACATCATTTTCCACAATGTCAATCCATTCCTGAATTTCCGGTGGAAACTTATAAGCAGTCATCCTCATCACCGCCGTATTCTTTTAATGGTGTTATGTCAAGATCACGGAGCAATTTCAGCATCTGAGCATTTACTTTTACAAGCTGTTCTACAGATTCATTTTTCTTAAATCCGCATTGACCACCGCCGTTATCATAAAAGATCTTGACACCCCTTTCTTCAATGTCAATTCTCAATAATTCCTTTGTCGTCCAAAGCGTGATGTAATCATCTACCAGGTCTGTGTAATATGATTTTTTGTTACCGGATTTTTCCAGTTCGGAAATCAATTTTTCTTTAATTCTCTTTGCTTTTCCGTTCTTTTTTATATTTTCAATCCGGATCTGATTTTCAGTTTTTACATTCATTTACCCACCCCCCTCTTATATTAATCGCGTGTATGCGGACATATGTGAAACCCTCGCGCAGATGTTTTGTCTACCCCACTCCCCGTTGCGTTACCTCTCCCACAGAAAGGGGGTATAGGGGGTAGGGGGTACTTGCTACCAACGCTCTTCGTTCGTAAAATGTTCGCTTGATTTATTTTTTCTTTTTTCTGGATGCAATTTGTTATGACATGCTTTGCATACCGGAATGAGATTCCTGTACTGCTTTCCTTCGTACCAATAAAACTCACTGAGTGCCAGTTCAGGATGCTTTCTGACAAACTGATTGTGATGCACTGTGCTGATTAATTTTCTATTTCCATTCTCATCTTCATCATACCTTGTGATGATTCCATTCTTCTTGCATATGTAGCACTCATGATTAAATTCTTCCAAGACATGGTTCTTTAAAACGATCCACTCTTTCGTCTTGTAGAACCTCCACAGTTCATCCTCGCGTATTAAGTTCTCAATGTACTGCTTAAGGTTCTTAATCATATCAGTTCCTTTCTGCACCCCAGCCATTCACCATCCATGAATGGCTGGTTGACATTAAGAGGATTAAGTAAATGGAAAAGCGCAGCTTCATCAGCCACGCTTCACACTATCTTTATATCACATATCAGTGTACACTTTTGTACACACTTTTAATTTAATTTAACAATCCGCTCCATCTTCCTCTCCATGTTCGTCTTGTCAGCCTTGAATTTATCCCAGTCGCAACGCTTCTTTTTATCTTCACGCATGACATTTGCAATTGCCTGTTCAGCAGTTGGATCAGAATACTTCTCCCTGTTCATTCTCCTTCCCTCCCTCACTTGCACATATCTTTATATTTTGTCTAACCCATTTTATTTTTTATATTTAATAGAAGAAACACCTTATTCAGAAAACCAGTTAGACATAGTTTCCATTTTGTACAACTTTATTTATAAAAAAATATCTATCGTCTTTTCCGAAACGATAGATTCATAATGGATTCATTTATCGAATCCTGCTCAATTCCAATATAACGCATTGTTATATGGAAGTCTGCATGGTTTAAAATCTTCTGCAAAGTGACAATGTCATGCGTCTGCTGATAAAAATGGTAGCCGAATGTCTTTCTCATCGTGTGCGTTCCTATGTGATCTAGTCCGAATTTTTCTCCGGCTTCTGCCAAAATGTTATAAGCCTGTCCTCTCGACAATGCTCTATTCTGCTGTCTGGATGGAAAAAGCCATTCATAATCTGCTTTCCCTTTAATGTAGCGATTAAGCATAGGTCTTAATTCTTCATTAATCGGGAAACGTTTTTCTTTTCCGGTTTTCTTCTCCCGTATACTGACATAATTCATATCGCGCACATCCCTGACCTTAAGATTTAAAATGTCAGAGATTCGGATACCTACATAAATCCCGAAAAGGAACATAATCTTGTTCCGCTCGCTTTCCTCTCCAAGATAGTCGGCTATGTCCCACACAGTGTTAATGTCTCTGATCGGTTCGACAGTATTCAATGTGAACCCTCCTTTCAGTAAAACAAAAAGAGCAGGTCATTTCTGATCTGCTCATGTTCCTTATTTACTGTATAACACATTTTACTGTAAAGTTTTGTACACAATTTTATTTTAAATCATTTTCACAAGCTTTTATTATCGGCTCATACAGTTCCTGTTCTGCTTTTTTCCTTGCGGAAACAGCATCTTCCAATTTTTCAAATCTTCCAAGTCCATAATTTATCCCTTGCAATTGTATCTGTGCCACCCACTTTTCTCTTTCCTTATCCCAAGATACACCTTTTACTCCTGATTTATTATTTTTCGACAACTTTTGCTTCAAGGAATCGACGCACGTTCCGTCTACCAGAACACGTTTTTTACTGTATTTACTAATGGATTCCCTTGCAATATCGCTTCGGGACTGCTTACACAAACTGCTGCGTCTTGCCTGTTGGATTGTTTTTTCTGAAATTTCTCCACATTTCATGCACTGGCACTTCCAGATGATTCTACCCATCTCTGCACTTGCATAGATAAAATTTATTATAACTTGAATCAGTTCTGTCCGAGAAAGCAATCACTTCCCAGCTTCCAAACCGCTGTCCTATTTTTCTGATATTTTTAATACTTTTTCGTATTATTTTTTAAGAACACATTAAGCAGCCATGTTCGCTTTTAAGCGATCTGCCTCAATGTCATCGCAGATATAATATTTAATCGTCACCTCTGTGCTCGAATGTCCGAGACGCTTTGACACGAAAAGGATATCCTTCGTTCTCCGGTACTCTCTGGAAGCAAAGGTCTTTCTGAATGAGTGCACCGTGGCATTGAACTTGCACCCTCCGGCGGAAGCAATGTCCTTGACCATATATTCAATCGTGTTTCCAGTCATTCTTCCACGACCGCGTTTTCCAATGAACACAGAACCTTCTTTACGATCTCCAATATAAAGCTGTAAAGCCTGCTTGCACCGCTCTGTCATAAAACAGGTTCGCCACTGGCTTGTCTTTTCTCCCCATATCTTAATTTCCTTCTTTTCAAAATCCAAATTTTCAACATTAAGATTCACAATCTCCCCTACACGCGGACCAGCACTCAGCATTAATTCAAATAAAGCGTTAAGACGTAGATCACTTGAAATTGTTAATGAAGCCTTTGCAATTTCCTCATCTGATAACCGCTCTTTCTTCTTCTGCGGCTGTTTAATTTTATCAATGTCTCTGGCAACATCTTCCTCGATATGCTTCTTTCGATATGCCCACGCAAAAAATGAGGACATATATTTCTGAATTGTCGATGCATAGGACTTTGAAATTTTATCTTTATAAAGTCGGAGTGCGATATAATCCATCACATCTTGTCCTGTACAGGTATGATAATTTAAGCCTGTTTCGTCGAAGAATTTTTTTATAAGTGTGATGTAAAGCTTGATCGTGCTCTGCTTTCTTCCAGATGCAGTGAGGTCAATTATGTACCGCTTCATGATGTACTCATTATCGTAAACCTCGGTCGATGGAAGCGTCTCTGCTGCTACCAGATTGACATTGACAAGCTTGACTGTAAGCACAGTCTTCATGTGGTCAATTCCTTCTGGTGTGAGATATCCTGTCATTTCCCATACAACATCATTGATAAGTTCAGATTTTGTCATAGCAAATCCCCCTTTACAATTCCAGTAAAAGGTGCTACTATCTTCTTGACGTAGTAAGTTATGTAACTAGAAGTTATGTAGCACCCAAAAGGGTCTGTGTTCCTAGCACAGGCTCTTTTTCGTTTACAGTTGCAATTGCACACATATGGTCGGAACGTATGTTCTTTGGTGTGTATTTTTTTACCGGCATATTACAGCCGGTAAGTGTTACCTATTCAGTTTTTACGATTTTATATCCCGGCACCCGAATAGCTCTAGGGCTTCCGATTTCATCATCCGTTTCCAGTTCTCCTGTAGCGATCATCCTGATCAGATGATTATGTACACTGGATGTACTGCTCAGTCCTACCATGTCCCCAATCTCCCGAATGGTCGGTGCGTATCCGTGCTTTTCCATGTACAAAATGATTGCCTGCTTAATTTTGGCTCGCATTTCTATCCCCTGCTTTGTGGCGTTCATGCTCATTTTCCTTTCTTTTTTATCAGTTAAGTTCAGCACTGCTCTTATCAAATTTTAAACGCCGTCCGCAATATGGACAGCATTTATATTCTTCCATCACGCTCATTCCACAATCTTTATCTGGACATCTCCACTCTGGAAAGCTACCACAATATAAAACTACATACCCCACAAATTCAGCTTTCTTTTTTATCAGTTTCATGTTGATTCCTCCGTTAAAGTTCAGCTTAGTCTTGTTTGAAATGGAAAACTTCTTTGTATTTTTTCTCCTTTTTCCATTCACTTTCAATTTTCATGACTTCATCAAAGGATAAGTCCGTCAATGTCTCGCCCTCACAATCCTTATGAGGTTGTCTGAAATTACCTACTACCGTATATTTATTTCCCATATTTTTCATTCCTTTCTTGATTAAAGTTCAGTTTATCTATAATTTTCTGTTAAAAATCTGCCACAATAAGGACAGTTAGAGATATGCGATGTTTTATATAAGACACCAAAATCATCTCTAATTTCAAATGGTTCATTGGCTTTATGCCCCTTACATATACAACATGGTTGTTTTTGCTTTTCAAATTTACTCATATAATTTCTCCCTTAAAGTTCAGTTTAACTGATTAGTTCTTTACACATGTTTTTAAGTTCAGCGTAATATTTTGCTTCATCATCAAGTAACTCAGTGATTGTTTCTAAAAATACTCTTTCCGCATCTTCCCAACTATGAATATCATCATCGATTAATTCCTGCACGTCTCCGTTAAGGAATTGATAACCATATATTTTTTCATTTTCGGTACTTTCGTCAAATAACGTTGCCACTCTATCTGTGTCATATGCATATAACACTTTCTGCTTATTCCAATAATCATTTTCAGGTGTTACTTCTACCAATGTCATAAATTTCTTTCCTCCAATAATTTTTCTATAATTTTATTTT
>ERZ1034871.247-NODE-247-length-32871-cov-13.417510_pt1 | contig 32871 bp, 25 predicted proteins | sample MGYA00520631_ERZ1034871 | MGnify/ENA primary metagenome ERZ1034871 (study PRJEB33766, sample SAMN09781721) | gut metagenome | biome: gut microbiome | host: Homo sapiens | place: Madagascar | study: EMG produced TPA metagenomics assembly of the PRJNA485056 data...
GCGGAAAATGCAAACGTTTTGGAGTTCTGTATCATACAATAGTTGTTCATATTCTCCTCTCTGATCAAACCTTGATCATCTGAAATTATTGCTTACTACGCTATCGCGTTTCTCTATTCACTATAAATTCACTATAACATTTATCTCCCATGAAGTGACGGAATTACAGAATCATTCCGTCTGCGCCTTCTTATTTTCTTCCCGGATAATCTCCTTTATTCAAGCGCTTAAACTGATTATACCATAAATCTATGAACAAAGTTTATCTGTAAAGAAAATTGATACAGAGTTTTTCAAAATCGGTCCATCTGCACCAAAGCATCCTGCCAGCATTTCTCTCCTCCCCGCAGGAACTTCTTTCACCACAAATCATATTCATTTTTATCGAGAACAGGCCGGTTAACAAATTCCAACCCGAAAGCTTTGCTTTTAGGTTGTCGCGGTACACTCGCGCAAAATAGGGGGACAATGGGGGGTACAAATACCATTCTCATTCCCCAAAAGCCTTGATTTTAAGCCACTTCAGACAAAAGTACGGATTCTGCCGTGGCAAACCATGAGGACTTTTATTTTGTCTTTCATAACTTCTTATAACCTTTCAAAGTGTTGATTTTACTGGGTTTGCGAGTTTTTCTTATTTCTCCGCATAACCCATTTCTTTTCTCATTTGTACACCTTTTTCCCCATATCTTCCCTCATTTTTTCGGGCAAAAGGTATACGAAAGGTGTACAAATCGAGGTGTATTTTACTGATTCACCGCTCTCATTTTCTCTAGTTCCTTACGTGCATCATCCAGTCCCATATGAGTATAAACATTCAATGTAAAGAGATAAAATTATCGGTTCCAGTTGAACAGGAAACAATGTGGATTAATAGGAACCAGATATCAAGTACTTGACAAATTTTGAAAAAGTTGAGGAAAGAAGAGGTCTGACGTGTTATACTGTTTATATGCCATGTCATGCCCTGATGTGGAGATAGAAAATGAGCACAAAAAGACGTGACAACAAAGGAAGGGTTCTTTTGAATGGAAAAATCCAGAAAGTATCCGGAAGATATCGTTATCAATATATTGATATCTTAGGTAAAAGAAGAGAAAGTAATCAAAGGAGCATCTGGTTTTCTATTCTATGACAAAAATGATATGCCACGAGTAGCACTGCATTAGGAGAAGTATTTCGAGTATGCTGTGAACAAGTACAATCGAACACATAAGGTTCTAATGCCTAAGATAACCACTCATGTTTGTAGACATACGTTTTGCAGTGAGAAGGCAAAAGAAGGTATGAATCCGAAGGCACTTCAGTATCTGATGGGACATTCAGACATTACTGTTGTCCTTAGCTTCAAACAATACAATTCATTCATTTTTCCCCTTAAAAATATTTTTATCCATCGCTTAATGATAAATACAATTATACGCATTCTTTATTCTCTATCGCAAATAGAACTTATTGCTCAAATGTATCACAAAACCATTCCAGTATATTTTCCTCTTTATCAAAATACTTCACAACTTCCCCTCTCCCTTCAATACTCTTTTCTTTATAATTCTTTCAAATGTATTTGTTCAAAGTTAAACTGCTTTGTAATAAAATCTTCTATCTTGTCACCAAGTCTTTCTAAGCGTTTCACATAGACTTCATACGGCACCCCTTCAAAGCACTCTTCAATCAAACCAAAGAACGGCTTATCCCACGAAAAATTTCTTTCAGAAATAGTAAATTCATTATCTTTACTTAAGTTGTAATGCATCATACAATTGCGAAATTTAGAAACAAATACTTCTTCTCCTTCTTCGATTATGGGCTCTGCACCCTTCAACAAATCTAACATTTCCGCTCTATCATTTTTCATGTGACTTTTTATTCTTACTATACCCATGTATGCATGATATATCGAAATATATTTAATTCGAAACATCCACAGATTATCTCTTTCAAGCAGTGGGCACAACACATATTTTACAAAATTAATATTACTCAACATATGAAGTAGAAAAAGATTCTCATCCTTTTCAAAATACCTATTAAAAAATCTATTTCTATTTGTATTTAAATCATAATATGAAAATCTTGGCAACTGGCCTTTTATTGCAATTTGCGGAACTACAAGAGAACTAGCCAAACTATTCGAAACACTTCCAATTACACTAGCTAAATGATTCCCTAACGAAAAACATTTTTGTTGTTTTTCCTGTTCTGATAATCCATGTAATCTCAACATGCTTTCAAGTAATTGTGTATTTCCTATAATCTTTTTGTTTTCTGTAAAGTAGATTCCTAAATTATAGTGGACATTCATATTTTTCAAAAAAAATCTAAGCTTGCTTTTATATTCCTCATCTTGTCCTTCGTCCACAGCAAGAAATCGTTTCTTATTCTTTCCATAACGTTGGCTATATAATTTAATACTATTTCTTATATCATATATCTCTGAATCAACTTTTGAACCAATAAGTTCCGTTTCTATGTACTCTTGATATGATCTGCAAAATAGTGCCATATATGGTATTATTTGCATGCAGAATATTGAATCATGAAAATTAAGTACAAGCTTTTTTATGGATTCACAATCATTTTGAATAAGCAAAACTGTGCTTATGTTCCCCCGCGCCTCTTTTGATTCTACCATTTCCGTCTCCTCACTCTATACTCGTCCAAATAGAACATACTTCATGTAGTAATAATAACAATACTTTGCCTCAACATTTTTCATTCTTCTCTTGAGTTCCAATATAAACTCAAATGCAATCCAATCATTAACCATTTCACTAATGGTTTCAATAGTCCATCCAGATTTTTCGTACTTATCCTCCACACTAACACCACTTTCTAAAAAATAATAAGAGCTGTACATTTTTATTTATTAATAAAAAACACCTATTACAAAAGGGCTATCCCAAAGCTTTCTTTAATACCCTGAAATCGCCCTTCTCTCTTCTTGCTTTTAGTCTATGTCACAACTCATTCCAACCTATTTTTACCGACATAGACTTATGCATAAAAGTTCATACCCCATCTCGCAAGCCCTTAATTTTACTGGATTATTTCCAAAAAACTAATTTTAAGCCCCCGGCAAATAATTAGAACTTTAATTTTCTCTAATGATAACTTAAAAATCTCTTATCATTTTAGATAAGCTAAATGGAATTATTTCTTTATCTTTTGTTCCTGTATACGCAATTTCATCATGCATATACTCTACAATTTCTTGAGATTTAAATGATCCGAATTTTCTTATCACCGCATCTAATACTTCCCTCTCTTCTTTTGACAAAACGTTTTCATCTATCTCTTCATTAACAAGAAAATGATATTTTGTTATTTCAAATCCTTCTTCTTCTTGCATATGAACACTCTCTAATCCGACAATTTTATAATGGCCAACTGGCAAAGCACCCATTGTATCATGACAATATACTAATCCCATTATTGTCTTATCGTTTTTCTTAAAAAACAAAGAATCAGCATACCAAAGCATTTTCATCAACTTTACTTTAAACAAGTTGTCAACTCTTTTTGCAAAATATGAAATAACGGCTTCTAATTTATCAATATTCAACAAAGTGTTTCCATTAGCATCACATGGTTCTTGATAATTTACGTACTCACTCTCCAATGATTGACGAGATAAAAATTCTCTTCCAGAAGAGTCAAGGTTTTCCATTATTTTTTGTTTTATTCCAATCCTCTTTAATGTAGTAAATTTGTCCGCATTCTTTTGCAATAATTCAAGTGTAGCTAAAGAATTCTCTTTTATAATTCTAAGCATATTATCATACGCTTCATCTTGAATAGCCTTACTCTCATATCTAGAAATTGTAGCCTCTCCCCAGCCAAGTAATTTAGCCAAATCAACTTGAGATAAACCATACATATCTCTTATTGCTACAATTTGATCAGATGTAAGTAAACCATGTGCCTTTCTATATGCATTACGTGCATTTAAAAGGTTATCATTATCCATCTTTCCAGTTACAAATTCATTCTCATCTTCGTCACTATTTTGGCAAAAGTAATAGGTTTCCTCGTAATTGACTTCTTCGCCTTTAATGATTGTTTTAGCAATACGTGTCCTTTCTTCAACCTCATGAACCTTATCACAGAGTGGACACTCCATTTGGATTTTTCTAATAAGATTTCCTCCGTTCATTGCCATTTCTCCTTTCACCTATGTCGTCATTATTTATATGGAAAAACCATATCATGCTTCGCATAATGAAACGACAAACATAGCACTCTTTTTGTTTGTTCTCCTTTTATTTTAAGCTTAATGTAAATAAGCCTACTGTTGATATCTTTACCAAAAACAAATAGTAAAGGAGGCTTATCATCATCCTTATCTATTAATGTTTCTGAATACTCAGCTATCGTTAATTCTTTCAGTCTTTCGACTACATCTAATGCATCATAGTCCAAATCCAACATAAGATATCCTGTTGAATACTCTATTTCATCTTTATTTGATTTAACAATCAATAAATCATTATATATATTAAACGCTTTTGCATTTAATATTTCTTTTAGTTCTTCTAAAAACGCTTTTACGTCTTTCTTTTCTGATCGAACAGGAATTTTAATGGTTATCACCTCCACAATACATATTATTTACACTATCAATTAATAGTATAACTATCAATTGATAGTGTGTCAAGTATTCTATAAAGACTTCCATTAAAAATAAAATAATTCCTTACACCACACCCAGCGTATCTATAAACGCTTCAAACTTCTCCCTCTTAATCTGAACCCTGTTACCATTCCAAAGAAGATAATCTGCTCTGGGATTCTCCTGAACTAGCCTTCGAAGCTTTCCCTCTCCAATCCGGAAGTAAGCTGCAGCTTCTTCAATTGATAAGGTGTATTTCTTCCAATATGGAATCTCGTAATTACTCAATCGCATCCCCTCCTGCAAAGGTTATAGTTACAGAACATCATGTAGGTGTGTATGCCAGCAAGAAAGATGGACATATGGTAAAAGTAGAACATCCAAGAGGGCTTCTTAAAGGAAGTCCTGTATCACCATCCATTGCCTAAATTGTATAGTTCTTCTTTTTGATTATACTCAATTGCAATTCAAAATGATTTCGATTTGTTTTTATAAAGCCCTCTTTTTGTAACTTTGATATCTCTGTAGACATTGCTGCACGATCAATACAAAGATAATCTGCTAGCTGCTGCCTATCAAAAGGAATATCAAAAGATAACGACGAATGTCTGATAGATTCTGCCGACAGATATGATAATAGTTTATCTCTCGTCGTTCGCTTCCCAACATGTGTGATCTTATCGTTCAGAATCAGTATCTTATTTGCCAGGACACTGACCAGATTACGGATCAGCTTCTGATGATGCTCACATGCAGTTGGACAGGTAATCAGAAGTCTTTTGACATTTAATAGAATAATCTCACAATCCTCATCTGCTACCACACTGATATTTAAGACAGCTCCCCGGCTTGCTGCATACGGCTCACCAAAAAAATCTCCTGCGTGACATTTTGACAAAATATTTCGATGTCCCCAGATGTCTTCTTGAATAATGAGTATGCAGCCGGACACCACAATCCCCATTACTTCGGTAATATCACCTGCTCTGAAAATATAAGAATCTCGCTTTTTAGAAATTGTTGTTGCGTTTACACAATGCAATATGGATAATATCTCGTTATCAGTTAGACCTTTAAAAAATGGACTGTTTCTTAGGATTGGTAAATATTTTTGCAAAATAGTTTCTCCCTGTTGGAAATCAAACATACTAGTTGTATTCATAATACTATAATTCTAGCATAAACAAACGCTAAATACTATTGACGGAGGTTAAAAATGATAAGAAAGATTATAAAGATTGATAAAGAAAAATGTAACGGCTGTGGTGCCTGTGCATCTGCCTGCCACGAAGGCGCAATTGATATCATTGACGGAAAAGCAGAATTGGTGAGAGAACATTTCTGCGACGGACTGGGAGATTGTCTCCCTGAATGCCCTACCGGAGCCATCTCATTTGAGGAGAGAGAAGCTCCTGCATATGATGAAGAAGCCGTAAAAGAAGCTCAGAAGAAAATAGCTGCCAAAAACCGGGCAATATCCTCTCACTCCGGCTGTCCTGGATCTAAAATCATGCAGATCAGACGAACGGAAACATCTGAGCCGGTAAAAGCCACTTCAACCGCAGATTCAGGATCAAAGCTTCAAAACTGGCCGGTACAGATTAAACTTGCTCCTGTTAATGCACCATATTTTAACGGCTCAAAGCTTTTAATCGCAGCTGATTGTACTGCTTACGCTTATGCCGCCTTTCATCAGGATTTTATTCGAAACAAGGTAACTTTAATTGGTTGTCCTAAATTAGATCAGGTGGATTATAGTGAAAAGCTGACTGCTATTATTCAAAATAACAACATTCAAAGTGTAACTATTGTCCGAATGGAAGTTCCTTGCTGTGGCGGCCTGGAGATTGCGGCCAAAAAAGCTCTTCAAGCTAGTGGAAAATTCATACCATGGCAAGTTGTAACAATAAGTATTGACGGGAAAATTATGGAGTAAAGTCAGCAACCACCAGTTCAACTGGTGGTTTGCTATAGCCCCTCTATTAAGCCTCCCTGCACTTCTCATATGCAAAAAGTGCTGCACCAAGCGCTCCGCAAAGCTGTGCCTCATCGCAAATATACAGCTTTGCGCCTAGCTTTTCTTCAAGTGCATTTGTGATGCCTTTGTTCTTTGCCACTCCGCCTGTCATCATATACTCACCCGGATTATCCTGCCCAAGCCTTGCTGCAAGTGCGCCTACTTTTGAAGCTACAGACATGTTTAGTCCGTGGATAATATCAGAAACAGCCTTGTTCTGTGCCACCAGCGATACTACCTCAGACTCCGCAAAAACTGTACACATGCTTGAAATCACAATGTTTTCCTTCCACTCAAGTCCCATGGTGCTCATCTCCTCAAGTGAAAGTCCGAGTGTCCTTGCCATCATCTCCAGAAAACGTCCGGTTCCTGCCGCACATTTATCGTTCATCAGGAAATTCTTCACAGCACCATTTTCATCTATACTGATTGCCTTTATATCCTGTCCACCTATGTCAATAACTGTGCGCACGTTTGGATTCAGATAATGCGCGCCCTTTGCATGGCATGTAATCTCTGTGATGCTGTCATCGCCGCTGTTGATGTATGCACGTCCATATCCTGTTGTTACAATCCTTACAATATCATCCTTTGATATACCGGCCTTTTCAACAGCCTTCTCCAGACTCTTTTCGGCGCTCATCATAGCGCCGCCACCTGTTGGAATAATCATTGTCGATTTAATTTTTCCGTCCTGATCCAGTATCACCACATCGGTGCTTGTTGAGCCGCTGTCAATTCCTGCTACATAGTAGACTCCTGATTCCATCCTTCTTCTTGCCTCCTCGCTTATGCCTTTTGTAGGGTCCATGTCATCTGAGCCCTCTATTGTCTCTGCAAATGCCTGTATTCTTGTCAGAAGCTGCCCGGCACTCTGGCTTGTAAAATCCGTCTCAAGCTTTAAAAGAGGCACCTTAATATTATTCTTTATGCTTGCATACTCAAAGCCATAGTAATCGCAGAACTTTATCGTGTGATATATTATGCCCTTAAGGCTAGGGTCTAAAAAGAGCTGGTTTCTTCTTGTATTATTGTTCATCCTGGCACATGGCATCTGTCCGAGCAGACTCTCTGCATATGCTAAAAAGAGAGTCTCATCATCCATATTTCTAAGATCCTTCTGTAAAATAATGAGATTTCTGCCGGATGTGCATGTCATATTTTCCACATCCATCTGCATATTTTCACGTATTGTCTTCTCAAGAATACTGCTCACATGCACACCCATTAGACCTATGTATGGCTTGCGCTCAGATTGAGGTTTTGCAAATGACTTTATAAAAAGCTCCCTGTCGAATGTCCTGTGCGAATATCTCTCATATGCTTTCTTCAAACGAAGAATTGACTGTGCAAATTTTATGTTCTCACACTCGTTATCCTCATGAGGCAGATCAAGCATATACAGGAATTTACATTTCTTTGTATTCTCTATGATATCATAGACTCTGCGCATCGAATCACAGCAGTTCACGAGCACAAGCTCCTCTACCTTGCCCTCGAGCACAGCCTGTATGACTGATTTGCCGAATCCGCAGAGATTCGCATGAGCTATCTTATCTGATTTATCAAAATTCTCCGGCATCTCCTCAAGCACAGCACATTCCTGTCCAAAGCCCTTAAACAGCTCTACCGGAGCATATTTACAAACATAATTTATCATCTGTTTTCCACTTTCTGAAATTGGTTTATAGTAAATATCCACACACCGCACGCAATAACCGGTGTATTATTTCTAATTACGTTCCTGCTCTGTAAGCATCTCCACAAATGCCTGAAGCCTTGTGGAAATCTGTCCGTCACTGGCATTGGCCGGGTTGCAACCGTCTCCGTCTAAAACCATAGTTGGAAGCCCTTCCCTCTCAAGTGAGTGCTTTATAAGGCTTGATGCACCGATTGTATTCTTACAGCCCCAGTGCGCAAAAAGTACAGCACCGTCTGCTCCAACTGTGTCGGCAAGCTCCTTTGCCTCCTCTATTCTCTGCTTCACGCTGCCATTATAAATGCAGTAAACCATTTTTTCGGCAAGTGCCTCGTAAGGATCATCCGACTCCATGCTTCTGAAACCATCCGCTATAAAATCACTTGCACTGATATGGATTGTATCACTGTAATTGAACACATCCTTCACTGCATCCTGCAAAAACGGCATGGTGTGCATCCAAAGTACATGAAAGCCATCTCCTGCAGGTGCACGTCTCACATCATCTCTCAGAAGCTGTGTATATCTGACTGATTCATCAGTTCCTGCAAGCAGATGACACATGAAAAGCGCATACAGCTCATTTGTGAGAGTTGACGCAATATCATGTCCTTTTCTCAGGTGAAGCTGCCTGTAATAATTATTTGATGCAATTTTGCTCTTGTCCACAGCCTTTTTCACAGACTCCTCTGTGATTTCTCTGCCGGTAACATCCTGCAAAAAACTCTTAAGCTCCCTAAGCTGCTTTGCTACATACATAACAGAGTCATAATTCTTCTCATATGGAACATCTATATAAAAGCTTGGTATTTCATATCTCTCCTTGAGATACGGAAATGTCATCATATTGCCATCACATGCCAGGTTTGTATACACCATACACTTTGGCTTTGGCACTATACCATTTAATGCTGCGCCCAGAAAAACCCTGTGATACGAGCACATAGTTTCCGGAAAGCCTTCCTTCTCGGTCTGTCTGAGAAAGGCCTGCTCGCATTTAGTTCCTGCAATAAAGCACGATAATGCCTCAACCGAATATGGTGTGAGACCTGCCGCCGTCAAAAGCTCGCCCGGTACAAAAATACTGACCATGGCGGCATTTTCAGGCTTTGCAAGTGCCTGTATGATATTATTCATAACAACCTTTGCCACATACTGCCCTGACATCGGAAGCTTTCTATCCGGAAATAATGCTAATCTCTTTTCCTGTAATCTATATCCTGCAAGTAAAAGCTTCCTCGCCTTGACAGGATCGTTTTCTGCTATCTCGCCTACTTTTTCTCCAAATCTATCCACTATACTCATGTGATATTTCAGCTCTTTTCTATATTCAAATATATATATTCTATTCACTATACTATTATAGTAATTATGTACAAAAAGTAAACTCCTATTTTAGCTATATTTCACTATAACTATTGTCAGATATCCCTTTGCTTTGGTAAGCTCATCCAGCCCCCTGTACACACGCTCAGACTCCATGCCACAATTGGTCACACCATACACTGTCATATCAGCTCCTTCACCTGCCTCGCCTTTGGGCTCTGTGCGAAGCACTTCTATAAGCTCTGCAAGCTTCTTTCCGGATTTCATGTATACACAGGTTCCACCGCAGCCCACGGTATCCCTCACATCATACGAAGCCGGTATGATGTGTATCTCATCCCTCATCTCACCAAGCGAAATGCCAAGCCGCGCTGCAGCTGCACAAAATGATGGCACACCGCTTATCATCACTGCCGTAAAACCTGCCTGCATGACACGCTTATGGATATACATATATGTCGAATACACGCTTGGATCGCCGATTGTAAGCATTGCCACATTTTTGCCATCTTCAAGCTCACTTACTATGTCACTGTATATCTTATTATGTGATATAGTAAGCTTTTCCTTGTCCTTTATCATGGGAAACGGAGTGCACATAATCTGTTTTTTCTCTATCTCCGGTAAAACAGCCTGCACTATACCGTACGCATAGCATTCCTCTTTTGAAACTGCAGGGATTGCAATTATATCACATGCTTTTATTGTATTGATAGCCTTTAAAGTCATAAGCTCAGGATCTCCCGGACCTACACCGATGCCATATAACACACCAATATTATTTTTATTGTCATCCCCGGCTCTTTCTATCTGCTTGTCCATCTTTATAATTTCCTGCTTTCTATACCACATTTACAAGTAATACATTCCTAACAAAATCATCACAAATCGATATCATATATTCTTCTTGTATCAATTATCGTCTCTGTACCATTATCATCCACAACTATCATCAGGTGCCCTATGCTGTCAAGCTTTTTAAGATACCCTGTCACATGCTCATAGCTGCCACCCTCCTTGTGCTCATCCGGCACAAAATATGTCACCTCAAAATAATTCTCTGCCATTGTGTTTATGACATTTTCGTCATATAAACTTTCTGAATTGAAATTACTCTTTCTATAAAGCATCATGAGCTCATTCATTTTCTCATCAAGCTCTCTTTTTTTGTCCTCATCAGGCTCATGCCACTCGTTTGTCAGCCTCGCTGTCTCTGCAATAGCCTCCTCATGACCTGTAAGTGCCGCAAAAGGTGCAAACTGTGCTGAGCGGTCCCATATAGACATCTGCGGATGTACCTTTGACACATGATGTGGTAAATCTATAATATCATCATATTTTCCCATGCCATGCTCCTTATATACTATTTCGTAACTATTTTAAACCACTAAGAAAAATCCGATTAAGAACCACAGCGGTTGCTGCTATGCCTTGTGTCCGCCAATCTGATTGTTCCTTGAAATAGTTGTGGCACCCTCCTCAAGATTCATGCCCTTTAGCATGGCATTCTTTCCATATTTCTTCTTGACGGAAATCATAGCCTCCTGAAGCTTTCTCTCCCTGGAAAGTGCCTCATCCTCTTTCTGCTTTTCCTTAGCCCTCTCCTGATAATCTGTAAATAAATCAAGCTGCTCAAACTGCTCACTTTCCTGCATCTTGCTCTCATCACAGACCCTGTTTGCCACCACAGTAATCCTTCGTGTCAGAAGAGAAGGATCTATGATACGGTCATAAAGCTCCATCACAGCATCCATGATGATGCGCGTGGATGACGTATAACGCCCTAAATTTGCTGTACCATGTGCATGCTTTGGAACCTTTCTGCCGTATCGGTCTATGGTAATCTCACCTGTATAATCTCTGTGTGTACCTTTTTTACCGCCAATACTGTCTCTGCATTTATTATTTACTGCGTGGTCATAATTATTGCCCAAACAGCTATCAGCCTTATTAGACAGATTTGCAATATCATACCCTATAGTGAGTACTATCTGGTCTGTAACCAGCCTCTTATCTACCAGATCAAGCACAAGAAGGTCCGTCATCTCACGCACAATAAGCTTTGTCTTCTCATAATCATACGGCTCCTGAAGCACCTGCCCTGAACTGATGCTGTTGGTCTGCGGTCTGTATGCCTTGATATCTGCTATCGTAACAGGCTCATACCCCCATGCATGATCTATAAGAAGCTCTGCATTGATGCCAAACATCTTATACAGCTTTTCCTCATTGTAAAAATCATTCGAACCGCCTGTTGAGCACCTGGCCACATCTCCCATTGTATACATGCCGGCTGCCTCGAGCTTTTTGGCATAACCTGCTCCCACTCTCCAGAAATCGGTAATCGGCCTGTGGTCCCATAGCTTTCGCCTATAGCTATTCTCATTAAGCTCTGCTATACGCACTCCCCGCTCATCAGGCATGGCATGCTTTGCCATAATATCCATGGCTATCTTGCACAGATACAGATTGGTACCAATGCCGCAGGTTGCCGTGATACCGGTATCCTTAAGGACATCGTCTATCATCTTAGACGCAAGCTCCCTTGCCGTCATGTGATAAGTGCGAAGATAGTGTGTCACATCCATAAAAACCTCATCTATCGAGTAAACACTGATATCCTCAGGTGCGATATACTTAAGATAAATATTGTATATGCGTGTACTGTAATCCATATACAAAGCCATACGCGGCGGTGCAACAATGTATGTCAGCTCATACTCATGATGTGCGTCAAGCAGCTTCGCATTATATGATGCATAATCAAAGCCGGCCATTGTGCTTTCTGTTATATCATTTTCTGCTATATCAATTTCTGTTACATATTTTTTTCTTTCATCCGGATTGCCCTCAGCCTGGAGTCCTTTTTGCTGTTCACCTGCTGATTGTTTTCTATCAGATTGTTCGCCCTCAATTTGTCGGCTTCTCTCCACTGTCCCGGCAGCATGTCCACTCGCCATAAGCTTCGACAGACGCAGCTTGTTTACCTCCTTCACACGCTGTACCACCTCAAAAAGGCGCGCCCTGCCCGGTATGCCATATGCCTTAAGAGCCGGCGATACTGCAAGACAGATAGTCTTCTCCGTGCGGGTTGGATCTGCCACGACCAGATTAGTGGTCAGAGCATCCTTTCCCCTCTCTCTGCACTCTACTGATGCGTAAAATGATTTTAAATCTATTGCCACATAAATGTGCTCTTCATTATGCTTTTCCATATTATAATTTTACATGGATTATGTTTAAATGTCAAGAACATATGTTTGTATATGTGAATTATATCCTCACACAACAATGCCCCGCCAAGGATGGCGGGGCAAGGCGTTATGTGCCATGGACGGCGCATAAAAGCCGGTTGTGTCATGGTCTATAACAAACTGAATATATAATTCTTACAGCCTCTTAGTGACGCAGTACCGGCTTACGGATGCATTAAACTGTGCTGTAGTGGCATTTTCGTACTATAACCATTATGAACCACTATGAATCACTAAGCTTTAAAACACTACACTACAAGGAAGAACTTCACAAGGAAGAGAAGCGAAATAGCATAAGTAAGGATAGAAACCTCCTTTGCTTTTCCTGTAAAGACCTTAAGTACAGTATATGTGATAAGTCCAAGACCTATACCATGTCCGATAGATCCGGAGATAGGCATTGCAATAAGCATGAGTGCTACCGGAGCAACCTGTGAGAGATCCTCGAAATCCACCTTCTTAAGACCGCCAAGCATCAGGATACCAACATAGATAAGTGCTGATGATGTTGCTGCGGCAGGAATGATTGCTGCAAGCGGTGCTATAAAGATGCATGCAAGGAACAGGATACCTGTTGTGAAAGCTGTAAGACCTGTTCGTCCACCGGCCTCTACACCTGATGCAGACTCAACAAAAGTTGTTACTGTAGATGTACCTGTTACGGCACCAACCATTGTGGCAACTGAATCGGAAACCAAAGCCTCCTTCATGTTTGGCATATTTCCCTCTTTATCAACCATTCCTGCTCGTGATGCAGTACCAACAAGTGTTCCGATGGTATCAAACATATCTATGATACAGAATGTGATGATGAGTGAAATTGCTGTAAACCATCCAATACTGATGAAATCCTTGAAATCGAACTTGAACAGTGTTGTATCTGCCATATCCTTAAACTGTGGTACAAATGAAGCTGTTGCAAGTGATGCAAAAGGATTTGTTCCAAAGAATATAGCCTCTCCTGCCCAGTAAACTACGCAGGCTGCAAGCATACCAAAAAGTACTGCTCCGTTGACGCCCTTATGAGCTAAAATAATGATAACAAAAAGTCCGATGAACATAGTCACAACAGTGAGCACCATTGAAGAATATCCATCTGTCATATTTGTTTTGGCAAGTCCCGGTGTAAGTGCACCGAAGAAATCCTTCATCACATAAAATGGTCCACCATCCTTTGAGTAAACACCGGCATTTGAGCCAAAGCCGATATTTAAAAGCATAAGACCGATAGCTGGTGAAATACCCATGCGGACACCATAAGGAATGGCATCTACTATCTTGTCACGGATATTGAATATTGAAAGTATAAAGAATAAAATACCCTCAATAAGGATGATACACAGTGCAGCCTGGAATGAATCAACATATGACAGGCCTGTGATGCTTACGATATTGGCAACTACTACAGCAAAGAAGCTGTTAAGTCCCATACCCGGAGCCAGTGCAAATGGCTTGTTGGCAAGAAATGCCATGACAAACATACCGACTGCCGAAGCAATACATGTTGCCAGGAACACTCCGTTCCATAGTGCTTTTGTTCCCTCAGCACCAAATCCGGTGAGGAGGTTTGGGTTAAGAGCAATGATGTATGCCATGGTCATGAATGTTGTCAGACCGGCAAGAATCTCTGTCTTGATCGTTGTGTTGTTTTGTTTGAGTTTGAAGATTTTTTCTAACATTTTTCTTCCTTTCCTATTATCTTTTTTTGCAGCTGTTATCCGGTTTCCTGCTACAGGCGCCTGTTAATAGCTGCATTATATATAAAATTGTGAATCACAATTGATTCCTTGTTTTTTCCACGAACTCACTCGTGAAAACATCAAGTGTAACCGGCTTTGAATAGAAATAGCCCTGAATAATATTACAGCCAAACTGCTGTAATAGCCTTACCTGCTCCTCATTCTCTGCTCCCTCGGCAACACACTCTATGCCAAGCTCCATAATCATGGATATGAGGTGCTTTAACATAATCCTGCTCTTTTCATTGCTCTCGAGATTCTTGACCAGGGAACGGTCAATTTTAGCAATGCTGAACGGAAACTTAAAGAGCATCTCAAGATTTGAGTACTTCGTGCCAAAGTCATCCATCGAAAGACGAAAGCCCATTGAAATCAGCGACTGCGCGATATTATTTATCAATACAATATCCATATCACCAACAGACTCTGTTATCTCTATCTGAACGAGCCCCTCCGGGAGATCATACCTGTTCATTATCTCCTTCACCTGATCCAAGAGGTCTGCATATTCCAGTGAATTTTTTGAAAAATTCACAGATACCGGAACCACTCTCCTGTCACTTATACAGCGAAGCTTCTGCGCCTTGCATACCTCATCAAGTACAAATAAATCAATAAGATGCGAGCATCTGTTTTCTTCTAAAATCTCGATAAAATGAATTGGTCCTACAACGCCATGAGCCTCATCAAAAAATCTGATAAGGGCCTCCGCCCCGACTGTGATGCCTGTTCTTGAATCAACCTTCGGCTGATAATACACCATGAAGCTTCCCTTTTCAATCTCAGAAACCACATCCTTAAATACCTTATTTCTCATTATACTGTCAAGACTCTTAAGCTTTGCGTCCTTTTCAATATCATACATTAAGCGAACCTCAGAGAGCTGCCTTGCTATGTCGGGCTTGTCCGTCCAACTAAAGCCTGTCGATACTGAGACATCCAGATCATCAAGGCTTTCCCTTACTATCCTGACAAGTCCCATAAATGATTTTTTATCAATATCCTTGCAAAAAACAACTATCTCATCCTGCTCGTACCTGTATATATCGTAGCCTGTAAAAACGCCCCTGATCACATCTGCAACCATCCTAAGACGCGCATTCCCTGCCGCATATCCAAACTTATCATTTATATCTGAAAGCCTTATGATATCTGATGCAAATACTCCCATAAAGCTGCAGTCATACTCCACATAGCTCTCTCCCAGATTATTAAAGGTCTCTCTCTTTCTTAAGCCTGTGACCTGATCAAAATTGAGCCTGTACTCATACTCTGCCCTCGCCTTCTCATAAAACAGACTATTCGATATTGAAATACCAACCATATCAATCAAATCCAGACTTCCTGAATTGGCTCTTGGATTCATAACCACGATGGCACCAAAGCATTGTTCCCTCTTGTTTAAAAGAACAGCAGATGTAGACCATATTCTGACATCAGCCATACGCTTGAATAAATCCCTGTATTCACCCTCAATTGACTTAATATCACTTATAAACACACGGCCAGCGTCATTAAACAGAGCGAGAAAATCTGTAATTGCACCTCTTGAAACAGATTCATTAACCACCTTTGCCATAATCTTAGCACTTGGTATATGTATCTCCTCAATTGTGTCCCACGCACTCTCTCCATTATAAATGACAGCCACACAATCTGCATTGTAAAACTCTCTAAGCAGCCGTAAATAGTTCCTATACCCCAAGCCTTCGGTGGTATCATTAATAGCATCAATGAAATTCTGCATAAACGACCTGTAGTTGATTATCCGTCTCATAACAGCATTCAGCTTTGACTCATCACTCAAATCTATCATCATGAGCAGTCTATAGCCATTATAATCCTTATGATTCAGCTTGATTATGAGCTTCTTTTCGCCTAACAGCTTTGCAACTATATTGTCGGGATGATCCTTTCCTGAAAAAACCGATACTCTGTTTCCCTGCTCTTTTTTCCGTAAAAACAAATCAATAAACCCATCCTCAAACGGCTTTGAAATAAATTCATCAATCTGAGATTCTGTCATAACGCTTGAATTTCTGATAGCCTTATTGACAAATACTATTCTACGGCTCTCCTCATCTACTGCAAGTATATAGTCCGGCATTTCATCATACGAGAATATCTCCATATCTGACATCCTGCAGGATACATCTGTATTGGAAGGAGCGCAGGAATTATGAGCAACGCTTATATCATTTTTCCTGATAGAATCGAAAAACGATATGCGATTCTTTCCCTGCCTCTTTGAGTAATACATAGCCTGATCCGCCTCATAGTACAGATCCTTAAAGGTCAGCTCTCTGTCATCGCCGGTAGTCATGCCGATTGATGCAGAATACTCCATATCAAAGATAATATTCTTCAGTCTGCCTGACAGCTTTACGCAGAACTCGTCCACAGCATCACTGTCCTCTAATCCAAATACAATCGCTGCAAACTCATCACCGCCAAGCCTGCCAACTATACCATTGGCTCCAACTGCTTCCTTAAGCACCTGTCCTGTCTGGCTTAATACCCTATCCCCTACATTGTGTCCCAAGGTGTCATTTACTATCTTGAAATCATCCACATCAAGCATCACAAATAAAAGCTTTGTTCCATTTTGCCTGATAAGTGATGTACATTTATTCTCAAATGCAAGGTGATTGTATGTGCCTGTCAGCGAGTCCAAAAGCCCCTTTTCATCTCTAATATCAAACATTACTCCAACTACCATACATACCTTTTTATCCAAATCAGGTATGCTGACCATGTACATCTCAACCGGCTTGCTCTTGCCATCCTCTGATATAAAACTAAGCTGGAATGCAGTACGCATAGGCCGAAGCAGACATTTATCAAGCTGCTTTTTGAAGCATTCGATGCTGTCTTCCGGACACTCTGACATGTATGTGTCAATATTTTGTTTAAAAACGGGATATACTGTCTCCTGAGCCGGAGAAGAGTTGACTATTTTGAAAATATATGCCTCATCATCTTCCACATAGTACTCAAACATGCGCTCATGATTGTTTTCTGCAACAATCTTCATCAGCTCATAGTAAGCCTCTGTTATTCTATCTGTAATTCTTCTCCCTCTGTTACGCTTATCTGCCATGTGGAAACCCCATTATCTACATATTCATAAACTTTACTTCAAATTAAATTCTCATCAGAGCTTTTCAATTTCCTCAAATACTCTGTCAGCCACCTGCGGCAGCTCAGAGAATCTGTGAATTGCCGGCACATCGTCATCTATTGTGCCGAACCCGTATGCTGCATGGATGAACTTTACTCCTGCCTTTTTGCTGGAATCGTAGTCTCCCTGTATGTCACCTACATACACTGCCTCATCTATATTATTGCGCTCTACAATAAGCTTTATGTTTTCTGACTTCTCAAGCTCATTGTTGCCGTAGCACTCAGTATCCTTAAAATACCTGCCAAGTCCGTGGTACGCAAAAAAAGACTCTATATAACCACGCTGGCAATTGCTGACTATATAAAGGTCATAGCTTTCTGACAGCTCATCAAGCGTCTTTTCAACATCAGGATAAAGCTCTCCCCCATGAGCGGTCAGGTAATCGTTTTCTTCTCTATAGCATACATTAATTAACTCATCTCTGCAAGTACAATTAGGAAAGATAATGGATGCCAGTACATCCATTGTCTTTCCCATTACTGAATACATGTCTTCTTTTGTGATAGGTGCCCTCTCATAGCCATAATCTGCTATGGCCTTATTCCATGATTTTGCCACATTCTCTGCTGAATCCCAGAGAGTTCCATCCATATCAAAAATAATACCCTTATGCTTCATCTATTGCCTTTCCGATATCATGTCTCATGTATTTATTATCAAACTGTACCCACTCTGTTGCCTCGTAAGCCTTGGCTCTGGCCTCCTTGAGTGTGGCGCCTGTTGCTGTGATACCGAGCACACGACCTCCGTTTGTGACGATATTTCCGTCATCATCAAATTTGGTGCCGGCATGATAGCAGTAATAATCATCTTTGCCGTCAAACTTCTCAAACCCTGTTATCTTAAAGCCCTTCTCATACTTGACAGGATATCCGTCTGATGCCAGAACTACGCATACGCATGCATTATCCTCAAACTGCAAATCTATTGTGTCAAGAGTTCCGTCTACACAGGCCTCCATCACATCGATGATATCATTCTTCATACGAGGAAGCACAACCTGAGCCTCAGGATCTCCGAATCTCGCATTGTACTCAAGCACCTTTGGCCCATCCTCTGTGAGCATGAGTCCGAAGAAAATTACTCCTGTAAAAGGTCTGCCCTCTTTAGCCATAGCATCTACAGTTGCCTGATAAATATACTTCTTGCAGAAATCATCGACCTCTTTGGTATAGAACGGACTAGGTGAGAAATTGCCCATGCCGCCTGTATTAAGACCTGTATCTCCATCGCCTGCACGCTTGTGGTCCTGCGCAGATGACATAATCCTGATAGTCTTTCCGTCTACAAATGAAAGCACTGAAACCTCACGGCCTGTCATGAATTCCTCAACTACCATGGTGTTTCCGGCTGTTCCAAACTTCTTATCCTCCATGATGGTTCTGACACCCTCTTTTGCCTCCTCAAGAGTATTGCAGATAAGCACACCCTTTCCAAGAGCAAGTCCGTCTGCCTTTAACACGATAGGGAACTTTGCTGTCTCTAAATATTTAAGAGCCTCTTTGGCATCAGTAAAATTCTCATATGCCGCAGTAGGGATATTATACTTTTTCATGAGATCCTTTGAAAATGCCTTTGAACCCTCAAGAATAGCTGCATTCTTCTTTGGTCCGAAGCACTTGAGCCCTGCCTTTTCAAACTCGTCAACGATACCACCTACAAGCGGATCATCCATGCCGATGATTGTAAAATCAATGGCATTATCCTTTGCAAATGATACGAGCTTATCAAATTCCATCGCACCGATTGGCACACACTCTGCAAGTGCAGCGATACCTGCATTGCCCGGTGCACAGTATATCTTATCAACGCGTGAGCTCTTTGCAACAGCCCTGCATATTGCATGCTCTCTTCCGCCGCTTCCTACTACTAATACCTTCATTTTTGCCTCCTATACCTAAGCTATATATAAGCTTTTCATTGTCCGGTAATCATAATCTATCTGTGTTTACATACTAATTACTTACAGCACTGTCATTACTTCTCATCTATAATAACATGTCCGTCTTCTACTGACACCCTGCCATTTGCTATCAGGTCGATAGCGTGTGGCATGATTTTCCACTCAGCCTGCTCCATAACCCTGCGCTGAAGCACCTCAGGTGTATCACCCTGCTTTACCTCGACTGCCTTCTGTAAAATAATAGGGCCTGTGTCTGTGCCTTCATCCACAAAGTGGCAGGTGGCACCTGTCACCTTCACACCGCGTGCAAGCACTCCCTCATGCACCTTAAGACCATAGTAGCCTGTGCCGCAGAAGGATGGTATGAGCGATGGATGGATATTTATGATTCTGTTTCTGTACTGCTTTATCATCTCCGGTGGAATCACTACCAGAAAGCCTGCCAGTACGACTAAATCCACATGATATGAGTTAAGCTGCTTTAAGAAATCTTCATTGAAGGCAGCTCTGCTTTCATAGCTCTTTGGCGAGATGCATACTGCCTTTATTCCTGCTTTTTTTGCTCTCTCAAGCGCATATGCATCTGCGTTGTTGCTGATAACAACCTCTATCTGTGTGTTTGTAATTGTTCCGTTATCTATTGCATCTATGATGGCCTGAAGATTGGTGCCGCCACCCGATACACATACTGCAATTTTCATTCTTTTTCCTCGCAACGATGTATACAATTATTAACAATATATTGAATGTTATTATACGAGATCTACACCCTTCTCGCCGTCAATAATCTTTCCGACTACGTATGGTGTATCTCCGGCAGACTTCATAGCCTCCATAGTCTTGTCCACGTCTGCAGGGTCAACTGCGACAATCATGCCAAGTCCCATGTTGTAGGTATTGTACATCATCTGCTCCTCAACATTTCCCTCTCTAGCCATCATTTTAAAGATTGGTGGAACAGGGTAGCTGTTTTTCTCAACTACGGCACGTTTGCCATCGATGAGCATACGTGGGATATTCTCATAGAAGCCGCCGCCTGTGATATGGCTGCAGGCCTTTACTGTGACTCCTGCGTCCTTTACAGCCTTAAGAGCCTTTACATAGATTCTTGTAGGGGCAAGAAGTGCCTCTCCAAGTGTAGTGCCAAGCTCCTCATGATATGTATTTAATGTCTCCTTGTCCATCTTGAAAATCTTTCTGACAAGTGAAAATCCATTTGAGTGTACGCCCGTTGATGCCATTCCGATAAGTACATCACCATCCTTTAATCCCTCGCCTGTGATGATATCCTTTCTGTCAACCACACCAACTGCAAAGCCTGCAAGGTCATACTCGTCCTCAGGCATAAGACCCGGATGCTCTGCTGTCTCACCACCAACAAGTGCACATCCTGACTGCTTACAGCCCTCTGCCACACCGCTTACGATTGTAGCAATCTTCTCCGGATAGTTCTTTCCACATGCTATATAATCAAGGAAAAATAATGGCTCACCGCCTGCACATGCCACATCATTTACACACATGGCAACTGCATCGATTCCGATTGTATCATGCTTGTCCATGATGAAAGCAAGCTTTACCTTAGTTCCGCAGCCATCTGTTCCCGATAAAAGCACCGGATCCTCCATATCCTTGATGGAAGCAAGTGAGAACGCTCCTGAGAAGCCTCCGAGACCACCTAACACCTCCGGTCTCATAGTCTCCTTTACATGCTTTTTCATAAGCTCTACTGACTTGTAACCTGCCTCGATATCAACACCTGAATTCTTGTAATCCATTATTGTTCCTCCTAATAATCTGCAATTCGTTCAATACCTATAGTATACCTTCATAGTGCTAAATTTTCCAATTATATATTGTAATTATTCTTATTAGTTTTACTAATATAATATATCTTTTATAGAAATAATACTTATAATTTATTTCACGGATTATATTGACATCAGACATCCATCGTCCTACACTATCCATGCAAATAAATATCAGGATTTACATGACAAGCTGTCAAATCATAAAGGAGAACTACAAATGCTTAAACAGATAAAAAATTTTCTGATAATGACACTCAGTATCACAATCATGGCAATCGGTGTATACTATTTCAAGTTCCCAAACAACTTCACCTTCGGTGGTGTAACCGGTGCCGCAGTTGTGTTTGCAAAGATTACACCGCTCTCAGCGAGTATGTTTTCTACTATTGTGAACATGCTTCTGCTTGTAGTGGGCTTTTTCTTCCTTGGCAAAGGCTTTGCGATTAAGACTACCTATGCCACAGTTCTTTTATCAATTGAGCTTCTGGCACTTGAAAAACTTGACCCGCTCACTCATCCGCTCTCAAACGAGCCAATGCTTGAGCTGATTTTTGCCATCGCTCTTCCTGCAATCGCATCTGCACTGCTTTTCTATGTGGGGGCTTCAAGCGGCGGAACCGATGTCATCGCCATGATTGTAAAAAAATATGCACATGTAGAAAATATTGGCATGGCTTTATTTCTCACCGACCTCGTCATGATTATAATTGCATGCTTTGTGTTTGACATAAAGACTGCTCTGTATTCATTTGTCGGACTTGTTGTGAAATCATTTATGATTGATGCCATCATCGAAAACATCATGCTCAGGAAATCCATAATGCTTATCTGCGATGACAAGGATGTGATATGCGATTACATTACCAACACGCTGGAGAAGAGCGCCACATATGTGGAGGCACGAGGTGCCTACACCGGCGAGAAAAACTATATCGTTTTCAGCACACTCACAAAGAAGCAGGCAATAGAGCTTAGAAGCTTCATACATCAGAATAAGCTGCACGCTTTTATGTCTGTGATGAGCACCAGTGAAGTGTTTGGTAAGGGATTTTCTTCTCTGTAAATTCATTAGAAATCTTCCCTTACCTGTCAGAACACCTCCTATTTCATTTAGTCTATAATTTTGAATAAACTGCATCGTTTCTGGAAAGAAGATATACACAATACTGATTCATGCTGATACCTTCCCTCTTAGAATGTTCTGCAAGGGAACGATGAAGACTTCGTGGAATTCTAAGTTTAAACTGTCCAGAATAATCCTCTAAGCTGTCCGGCTCATGGATTTCAATACCATCTTCCATAGCAGCTTCTAACCATGCTTTCTTGGCATCTAAAGCGTTTGCGACAGCGGATTCTACTGTTTCTCCGCAGGTAATACATCCCGGGAGCTCCGGAAATGAAACCACAAAACCACCCTCATCCTTATCCTCTATAATTTCCATACGATAATTCATTGTAAAATAATCATTCAGCGTTTTCATCATTCACCGCCTCACTTTCCACAATCTGTTTTACCATCTCAACATACACTTTTTTGATAGGTTCATGCTTCGGTATCGTAATCGGTTGACATCCGGCTTTTCTGAACGTGTAATGACTGCTTCCGCCCTTTGGGGCATTCATTACATATCCATAGCTTTCCAATACCTTACGCAATTCATCAAACCGGAGGTCTTTTGACAAAGCACATATTCTCGTTAATAGTTTATCCCATTTTGACATTTTGAATACCTCCTATCTATATTATACGTGGTATCACATTTGGTGTCAATGACGTTTATTAAAAGAATTTTGCATGACCGTTTTTGTCAAAAGCCTTATGTATTTGCTTATGATCTATGACATAAATATTGATAAGGTCATTAACCACAAAAACAGCCGTAGCCGCGATTTATCTTTCAATCGCAGCTACGGCTGTTATATACATGTATTAACTATATACATGAACCAGTTTATTTCAAAAACCAGAACGCTATACTAGTGCTTCGGAATAAGCTTCTCTGTACCACCCATGTATGGCTGAAGTGCCTTAGGGATATTTACAGAGCCATCTGCATTCAGGTTGTTCTCAAGGAACGCGATGAGCATACGTGGTGGAGCAACAACTGTGTTGTTAAGCGTATGTGCAAAGTATTTCTTGCCATCCTCGCCCTTTACACGAATCTTAAGACGTCTTGCCTGTGCATCGCCTAAGTTAGAGCAGCTTCCAACCTCGAAGTACTTCTTCTGTCTTGGTGACCATGCCTCTACGTCACATGATTTAACCTTGAGATCTGCGAGGTCTCCTGAACAGCACTCAAGAGTACGGACAGGCACATCGAGACTTCTGAAAAGCTCTACTGTGTACTTCCACATCTTCTCATACCATTCCTTTGAATCCTGTGGCTTGCAGACAACAATCATCTCCTGCTTCTCAAACTGGTGGATACGGTAAACACCTCTCTCCTCAATGCCGTGTGCACCCTTTTCCTTACGGAAGCAAGGTGAGTAGCTTGTGAGTGTGTATGGGAGCTTTGACTCATCGTTTATTGTATCGATGAACTTACCGATCATTGAGTGCTCAGATGTGCCTATAAGGTAGAGATCCTCTCCCTCAATCTTGTACATCATGGCATCCATCTCCTCAAAGCTCATAACGCCTGTTACGACATTTGAACGGATCATGAATGGCGGGATACAGTATGTAAATCCCTTTCCAATCATGAAGTCACGCGCATATGCTGTCATGGCTGAGTGAAGACGTGCGATATCTCCCATCAGGTAATAGAAACCGTTTCCTGCAACCTTTCCTGCTGCATCGAGGTCTATTCCGTCAAATCTCTCCATGATATCTGTATGATAAGGAATCTCGAAATCAGGAACAACAGGCTCACCAAACTTCTCGTTCTCCACGTTGAAGGTATCATCCTTTCCGATTGGAACTGATGGATCGATGATGTTTGGAATCTTCATCATATCCTCAAGCACCTTGTCCTGATACTCCTTCTCGAGCGGCTCAAGCTCTGTGAGGCGCTTTGAAATCTGTGCTACCTCAGCCTTTACAGCCTCAGCCTCTTCCTTCTTGCCCTGTGCCATAAGAGCACCAATCTGCTTAGAAACCTGATTCTTCTTTGCACGAAGATCATCAGCCTCCTGCTGTGCTTCTCTTGCCTTCTTGTCATACTCGATTACTTCATCGACAAGCGGAAGCTTGTGGTCCTGGAATTTCTTTTTAATATTTTCTTTTACGAGATCCGGATTCTCTCTTAAAAACTTTAAGTCTATCATAATTCCTCCAAAGTATTATGTTTTTATAACTTATAACATTTTACTCTGAAAACCCTTAAAATGCAAGAGGATACTTGTCAGTAAGTGTCTTGATGATGGCCTTTGCAGGCTCAACTGCGCTCTCGCCCTCTTTGATGATCATGGCGATTGCCTCTGCAACCTTGTCGAAATCATCCTCCTTTAAGCCTCTTGATGTAGCAGCAGGTGTTCCGAGACGGATACCACTTGTGACAAATGGCTTCTGTGGGTCGTTAGGAATAGTATTCTTGTTGGCTGTGATATGAGCCGCATCGAGAAGCTTCTCGATAGACTTTCCTGTGAGACCAAACGGAGTTAAGTCTACGAGCATGAGGTGGTTGTCTGTGCCGTCTGATACAATCTTGATGCCACGGCTCTGAAGCCCCTTGCAAAGTGCCTGTGCGTTCTTTACAATCTGCTTCTGATACTCCTTGAACTCAGGCTGTAATGCCTCCTTGAAGCAGACTGCCTTTGCAGCAATAACGTGCATGAGAGGTCCACCCTGGATTCCCGGGAAAATAGCCTTGTTGAAATTGTACTTATCCTGCATCTCCTGGCTGCAGAGAATCATTCCTCCACGAGGTCCGCGGAGAGTCTTGTGTGTAGTGGTTGTGGTGACATGTGCATATGGGATTGGGCTTGGATGAAGTCCTGCGGCTACAAGTCCTGCGATATGAGCCATATCAACCATGAGCACTGCGTCTACCTTGTCTGCAATCTCTCTGAAACGCTTGAAATCTATAGTTCTCGCATATGCAGATGCACCTGCGATAATCATCTTTGGCTTGCACTCAAGGGCGATCTCCTCTACCTTGTCGTAATCGATGAAGCCCTCGTCATTTACTCCATAAGGCACTACATGGAAATATGAGCCTGAGAAGTTGACCGGCGAACCATGTGTGAGGTGTCCGCCGTGGTCAAGATTCATTCCCATGATGGTATCGCCCGGCTTTAAGATGGCGAACTGTACTGCCATGTTGGCCTGTGCACCTGAGTGCGGCTGTACATTTACATACTCTGCGCCGAAAAGCTCCTTGGCTCTTTCTCTGGCAAGCTCCTCTACCTCGTCCACGCACTCGCAGCCGCCATAGTATCTTCTTCCCGGATATCCCTCAGCGTACTTATTGGTGAGAATGCTTCCCATAGCTGACATAACAGCAGGGCTTACCCAGTTCTCAGAAGCAATAAGCTCGATGTGGCTGTTCTGGCGCTCAAATTCGTCTGTGATGGCGCTTGCAATCTCCTGATCTTCTTTCTTGATGTCGTCAAGTGTATACATATATGTGTCTCCTTTTCTTTATTGCAAAATACTTGCATTATTTATCGCAATTATATGCTTTTCTGTGATTTATTACTTTGATGCGCTACCGCATAAAAACAATCCTTGCTACAATTCTACTATTTAAAGCAGAAAGTAGCAAGGATTATTTGATATATCCTTCATATTTAATTCTAATAAGTAACTATACCCAAATCAAATAACTAAAATCACATATATGAATACATTTAAAAAATACGGTCATCCTATAAAAAAGGAGGTCTGAAAACATGACTACTGACCAAAAAGAAAAACGAAATGATGAATATAACAAATATGTAAAGCGCGTCACACCTACTCACTGCCTTTCTGCAAACATGCTAAAGGCATTTATACTCGGCGGCATCATATGCACTATCGGACAGCTCATAGTAAATACCTGCACACAATACTTTGGGTTAAGCAACGATGAAGCATCTGCCTGGTGCAGCATGATTTTGATTCTCATAAGCTGCATACTGACAGCGCTAAACCTGTATGCACCGCTTGCAAACTGGGGTGGCGCAGGAGCTCTCGTTCCTATAACGGGCTTTGCAAACGGAGTATGCTCATCCGCATGTGAATTTCAGGTTGAGGGGCAGGTATTTGGCATAGGCTGTCAGATATTCAGGATTGCCGGTCCCGTGATACTGTATGGCATATTTTCAAGCTGGGGGCTTGGTGTGATATATCTTGTTGTAACAAGCTTTTGATTGATTAGCATTTCAGCATGTATGTGTTAATTTGTCCATCCCTCAAATTATTTAGTAAGAGCCGATCTTGTGACCGGCTCCTATTCAGATCATTAAATTACTGTTCTGATGCTTCTTTTTTAGTTTTTCTTTTCTTTTTATAGATTACAAAACCTGTTGGTACAATTATTGCTGCTGCAACAACACCCAGCACACCATAAAACAGCGGCTTGTTCTCAAAGAAAAGAATGAAAGCGTTTGATGAAACTGTTATACCCTTGTAAATAAAATCAGTTGTATTGGTTCCACCATCTGTTCCGATAGAGCAGTCAGCGCAAAGTATTGCAACCTGCTGATTTACGCCCTCCGGCACCTTAAATTTAATCTTTCCATCATTTCCATTCAGGTACTTTGTAAGTTCATCGCCTGACATATCAGAAATTACTTTCTGTTCTTTTCCATCCTTGTCAAGTATTGTGACCTTGACATGTCCAAGCTTTCCTCCATCATCTGTAGGAACAAGAGTAACGTTCTGTGATGTTCCTCTGTAATTACCGTCTTCCTCAATTCCACTGATTGTGAAGGTTGGAGCTGTCTTATCAATTACAAAATCAGCTGAAACGTTTTTCAAATCACTATATGCCATTGATGTGGCTTTGTCCTCTGACTCAACAACAAGGTTGTATTCCCCTTCGTCATCAAAAAGTGATTTATTTACAGCATACTCGTATCTGTACCAGCTTCCATCTCCGCCTGACTCTGTCACCTTGTAGTCGTTACCTTCCTTAAGCGCATTGCCATTAAGCTTGATATTGTAGTTTAAGAGTTCATCAGCATTAGTCTCGTAGAATACGATATCCTCTGCTGTCTCCTGAACATAATAGTCATTAACTACATCCATTGAGTAATCATTTAATGCAAATGTTGAGCCATTTCTGTTGACAGAGAAATCAATGAGATTATCTCCATCCTGTAAGTTTACAGTTGAAGATACTCCATCTTCATCAACAATATTTACAGTATCATAAGCATTTCCAGCCTTGTCTACAGCTGCACATCTGAGTGAGTACATTCCATCCTCCTCGAGGTTTCCATACTCAATCCTCTCTCCATTTCCAACTGAAGAAGTGCTTCCAGCAATTTCTTTTGTTGCAAAGGAACCATTCTCATATACTACAGCTGTAAGTACCGGAGTAAATGTGCCAAAGTTGGTATCTGTGCATTCAATAGCAAAACCAATATTTCCATCAGTATTGTTTGCTGAATTAGGATTTATTCCACTTATTGTTATGGCAGGCTTTGTAAGATCAACGCAGAAGCTCTGATTCTCAAGGTCAGTTGCCTTGTTACCAGCCTTATCTGTGTATGCAAGTGTCCATGTGTAAACAGCGTCTGATGCAAAACTGATTGTTGCCGTATGTGTATCACCGCTTCCTGACCAGCCACTTATTGTAGGAGCTGAAGCAGGATTTCCATTGTCTGTCGCATTCATTGTGAGGACAACTCTGCTTGTCTCAAAATTGTGCTCCTGAATTGTCACAGTAGCAGTTCTCTGCTCCTTATAAAAGCCAGCCTCTGCTGCATTATTATTATCATATGCTACTGAAATCACCGGAACAGTCTTATCTACAGTAAATTTTGTAGGTGCAAGTGAGTTACCATAATTGACATCACCGCTCTTGTTTCCTACGATATCCTCTGCTGAAATATTGAAAGTATAATCAGCATCATTTCCATAGTATATTGTAGCAATATTAACTGTGTCATCTCCGTTTCCAGAGCCACCAACTGTAGTCCATCCTGATATAGAAGGAACACCTCCGGCACTGGCCTCTATTACAGGGATTACCTTTGCAGGGTCAAAGTTACGCTCAGTAACCTTAACTGTTGCTGTTCTTGACTCCTTAAAGTAAGTATCATCTCCAAATGTTGTATCTCCACTGTTATTATCATAGCTTACTTCAATCGTAGGCGCCGTGATATCAATCTTGATTACATTTGTTGTCTTATAAGTGTTTCCTGCATTATCAACAGCTGTCACTTCGATCTGTACATCGTTACTGTTGTTTAATCCCGCATCAACTGTGAAATTTCTTGATACTGACTTAGTCAGATCATTCAGGCTTCCTGCTGTTGCAGTGTATGTATACAAATCTCCTGTCTGTGTCTGCTGACCCAGGCTTGTTACCTTGTATGATACACTTCTGATACCTGAAACAACACCTGTTGCTGCATTGTCCGATACTGACACGCCAACATTTACATTTGAAGCGTAGATGCCATTGATATCAGTCGGAAGTGTTACATTAATCTTTGGAGCCTGTGTATCAAGCACTGCTCCATTTGTGCTGACATATGATACATTTCCTGAATAATCTACAATCTTCAGATAGACAACATAGTTCATGTCATTTTCCGGTAAACTGATAGCATATGAGCCATCCTTACCAGTTGATTTCATCGGTGTCCATGATGTAACTCCTGACACATCCGCAAATACACCATCCTTGTTTGAAACGTTGTAGCTTACTTCTTTTACTCCGCTGAATTCATCTCTTACACTACCTGAAACATACATCTTTCCCTTAGAGAAACGCGAAATCTCGTATTTGCCACCATTTAAGATATTCTTCCAATCTGCAAATGATGTCCATGTAGTGTCAGTTCCCTGTGACAGATAATTATACTTCATGTTACCTGTTGGATTTATCTTATCAATAACAAATGTATTAGATTTATTGATTTTGTATCCATCAGCTTTATTCTCAGCCAAATCCTGTGCTTCTACACGGATAGTATACTTATGATCATTGGTAAACTTAATAGTAAGTGTACTTACAGCATCTTTTCCGGCTCCAAGAGTCCAGTCACTATCCTTTACGATACCATCAGGAAGCTTATCACTATTATTGATATCAACTTCTTTTCCGCCATCCTCTGATACCCAGATATTTACAAGCTTCTGATTAAAGAATACACAGTTTTCCTTAACCGATACTTTAGCTGTACGCTCTGTATTGTAATACTCAGCACCATCAACTACACTGTATGCAGCCTTCTCAGTGGCATACTCTACATTAATCTCCGGCTTTGTTGTATCAATCCTGAATGTCTCATCTTTCTCATCATCCTTCAGGCTGACAACTGTCTCATTGTCTGCTGTGTCTATAACCTGAACATAGACATTGATTGCACCGAGATTATCTGCTGAATTGGCAAACTTATCCGATATTGTAATCGGAATATTCAGCTTGTCATTTGTTCCTGCCTGTTTTTCCGGGAGAATACTATTAACATCTTTATTTGTTGTATCAGCCCAGGTTTCCTCTGTAGGTACATCTCCGGCAGCAGTTACATAGTACTTAATTGATTTGATTCCTGATGTAGCATCATTTGCTGTTACATTAAGCTTCACATCTCTATTGTAGAAATGCTTTGCACCATCAAAGCCTGCCTTGTCACTAAGACTGTTTTTCATTTCCTTGTCAAGGCTTATACCTGCTGTAGGATGTGTTGTATCAGATTTGATTACCTGTGAACATATTATATAGTTTCCTGCTTTGTCATACGTTTCAGTTTCAACATAAAGATTCTTTGAATCATAATATGCATCTTTCGGAATTGTTATTGTTCCTGTCAAATCACCATTATCTGATTTTTGCAATGTATCTGCAGTTAATGTACCACTTGTCAGATTTTCGTTTGAATCCTTGCTGGCTTTTACAATATATTTCACTCTATCAACACCTGATGTCTCATCTGATGCTTTTACACTAAGTGTTGCACCGGAATTAAACCAGCCATCCTGGTTAGCACCAGCATTTACTGTCAAATCAGCAGTAGGGTTTGTTGTATCAAGCTTAATTGTCTGACTACACTCTGTCTTATTTCCGGCAAAGTCATATGTATATGTTGTGATTGTCAAATTATCAGTATCATAATCAGCCATATCAGGTATGCTAATACTATTTGTATACTCTTTTGCATCACTTTCAACACCGGTTATTAATTCTACCGGAGCATCAGCACTTCCCTCAACATAAGTTCCATCTGCTTTTTTAATTGTATAGCCTACTTTTTCAATTCCTGAAGTATTGTCCTGCGCAGTAACAGTGAATGTAGCACCATTGGTAAACCACTTATCACCATCAACGCCCTGTTGTAACTCCAATTTTGCAGTCGGAGCTGTAAAATCATACTTTGCTGTAACCGTTGTATCAGCTAATGACACAGACTTATTTCCAGCTACATCTACAGTATCTACGTCAATAGTTAAATTATTGGAATCATAAGCTTTATCTTTTGAAATAGTTATATTTCCTACAACCTCTGTATAAGCTCCGGAAGCATCTAATTTCTTGTCAATAACATTTACCTTTCCGGTTTCCTTTTTCTCGCCATTCAGGTAAATATAATAATTAACAACCGGATTTTCATTTTCTGCCTTAATACCACTTGTTGCATCCTTTGCCATAACAGTATAAGTCAAGGTATCTTTATTCCAGCCTTTACCATTATCAGAAGTCGAGCTGAGATCATCTCGTGTAATGGTAACTGTTGGAGCCTGTTTATCAATATTGATTATTTTTTCAACTGTTGAAGAGTTATTAGCCCTGTCATAAACTGTTATTGTAGCCTTAAGAGCCTTTGTATCGGTTGCATAATCACGACTCTTTAAAAGACTAAACACTGTTGAATAATTCAAGGTGCCAAGATCTGAACCTTGCAACGTGACAGTTGTAGTAGATGGTAAATCAGTATATGTTCCCTCATCATTCAGTCTTGCAAGCTTATACTCATATCTGTCAATACCGGAAAGATTATCTGTAGCATTTAATTGTAAACAAACATTTGACTGTTTCCACAGATCTGCATTTTCGTCTTCAAGCTTATTTTTCTGATTATCACTATCTACTATATTGACATCTGTGATTTTAGGTGCTTCGTTATCGATTACAGCGCCTTCTGTACTTATATATTTTACATTCCCACTGTTATCTACAATCTTTATATATACTATATATTTATTATAGGACTTGTCTAACGACTCACAAAAGCTGTATTCATCATCTGATTTATTTATTTTAATTTTTTTCCATTTATCAGCAGATAACTTATTTAAGTCAGGCTCTGATAAAACTGTATCCGTATCCAGTTTATTAACATAATAGCTAACTGTCCATATGCCGGAATTTCCGGTATCTTTATCAGTTACACTACCTACAATATTCAACTGATTTTGTTTAAAAATAGATATTGCAGTGAATGGGTTTAATACATTTTCCCACCAGTTACCAATTATTCCAGCATCTGTTTTATCTGTTGAGAACTGTACTTTTCCAACCGGAGCGAGCTCATCAATATAGAATTCCTTTGATTTGCTATCAGCTACAGTAGCTTCCTCCGTTTTATTTCCTGCTAAATCCGTTGACGAAGCTTCAATTTTGTAAAGATGATTACCTGTAAATTTAAGCTTTGCAGTATATGAGCCATCTTTATTGTCAGTCCAGATTTCATCATCTGTTTTTACAATAGCAGCACCTTGTACTTCTGCCTTGTTATCTAATATATTTACTGCCTTTTTATTATCAACCGCTACTTTAATTTGAGTAGCATTTTTGTTAAAAGAGGCATCTGTTACAGTAATCTGTGCATATCTGTCATGGTTGTAGTATTCTACCCCATCCTTTAACTGTGAATAATTATCATTAGTTGTATTTTCATCAGCTGAAGAATATGCAATACCTACAGTTGGTGCAGTATGATCAAAGTGGAACTTTTTATCGTCAGAAAGTGATGTAATTTTTTCATTTCCTGCTTTATCCGTTACCTTGACATACACATTTCCTGCATTTGTAGTATCTGTAAATGATATCGTTACACTCTTAGCATCAGCTCCAAGATTTTGAACATTTTCAGCATCCCAATTGAAGCTTTTAATGTCCCATCCTGAAGCACTTGTCACATCATCTGTGAGATAAACTGCTTTTATATCAGCGATACCTGAAAAATTATCAGTAGCACTGATACCTACAGATATTTTATCATTTAC
>ERZ1034871.248-NODE-248-length-32854-cov-3.462301_pt1 | contig 32854 bp, 39 predicted proteins | sample MGYA00520631_ERZ1034871 | MGnify/ENA primary metagenome ERZ1034871 (study PRJEB33766, sample SAMN09781721) | gut metagenome | biome: gut microbiome | host: Homo sapiens | place: Madagascar | study: EMG produced TPA metagenomics assembly of the PRJNA485056 data set...
GGCGATTTCGATCCTAAGCAGCCTTGCGTCCGTCGTCCGCATGGCGCGAATCGACCCGGCCAAGGTCATCGGGGGTGATTTCCAGTGAGCGAGACGATACTGGGCATGAGCGGCATCGTGAAGTCGTATGCCGACGGAGAAGAGCGGCGCTGCGTGCTGGACCACGTTGACCTGAACGTGGGCGCGGGCGAGCTCGTGGCCATAGTGGGGCCTTCGGGCAGCGGCAAGTCCACCCTGCTCAACATCGCGGGCATGATGCTCTCCCCGGACGAGGGCGACGTCGCCATCTGCGGGCGCGCCGTCTCGCACCTGCCGCAGCGCGCGTGGACGAAGCTGCGCCGCGAGCAGATCGGCCTCATCTTCCAGAACCACCAGCTTCTGCCCTACCTTACGGCCGAGGAGCAGCTCACCGTGATGCTGGGTGCCGACCGCAACGCCACGCGCCAGCTGTTCAAGGAGCTAGGCATCGCGAACGCCATCTACAAGCACCCCGCGCAGCTCTCTGGTGGAGAAAGGCAGCGCGTCGCAATCGCCCGCTCCTTCGCCACCGACGCGAGGCTCATTCTGGCAGACGAGCCCACGGCCTCCCTCGACTCCGAAAGGGGCAGGCAGGTGGTGCAGATGATCCGTCAGGAGGCACACCAGCGCAACAAGGCCGCGGTCATGGTGACGCACGACCAGCGTGTGCTCGACCTGGTGGACAGGGTCTTCCGGATGGAGGACGGAAAGCTGACCGCAGCCTAGGAGAACGGCAACGGCGCAGGAGCGAAGGTCTCTGCGTACGGCAAGCTACAACTGATACGGCAATCGCCTCTGGCGGGCCCTAGTACGGGGCCCGCCTTTCTCGTATACGCGCGAGGGTGATGCCAGACGCAGCTGGAGCCACCTACAGTTCGCGACGGGCAAACGCGCGACGCGCCACCGCAAGCGCCAACAGGTACGCACCAACGCTCCCCACAAGCCACACTAGTGCAAACAGCGCCGTGGCAAGTGGGCTGGGCATGACGGGGCCACTGCTCGCATCCATCAAGGCAACGCCGGAACTCGCAAGCCCCACCAGCGCGATAACCACCATAAGCGCAGGCACAAACCCCATTACTCGGCCACGGCGCGCGCCCATGGCGAAGTAGACCGCCATCTGGAAGCCCGTTACCACAAGCATGACCATCGCATCAAGGCACACGCCCACCACAAGGTCCGAGCTCAGGCGCCACGTGCCAAACGCCTGTGGCACAAGACGCGTGAGTGCCGTAACCGCCACGCCTACGAGTGCGCCACCAAGAGTGGCTGCCGGCACCAGTACCGCAGCCAGCAGAAAGCGCGAACCCACCAGTTGCGCCCGCGTTGCAGGCAGGCACAGCCGAGCCTCTTGCCAACCGCCGGCCTCATCCGCGTAGAAGAGCCCCGTCATGCCGCTTACGGCCAGAATTCCCGCCACCATGCACGCGAACATATTCACGAGCATGGTGGCGTCAAGGTTACGAACGCCGTCTGCAGATCCCAGGACCACCGGTATCGACACAATCAGCATCACCAGCAGCGTAGATTTGAGGCTGGCACGTAGGTTTGACCTCATGTAGCGCCAGTCGCAGTACAGATACGCCTTGCTCATCACAGGCTCCTTCCCAGGACGACCAGCCGCATCACGTCCTCTATCGCAGCACGGTCACACACCATATTTGGGTACGCGCGCGCGAACGCGGCGCGGTCGGGCACCAGCACCTCGCTCGCGCCACCTTGCCCGCCTTCGCGAACGCGCAGTTCCCCACGCGGCACAATCCCCTCGTCCAGCACGCGCTCCAGTTGGGCGGGCAGCAGCCGCGCTACGCCCATCACCTCGGTAAGCTCGTCCTTCTCGGCCGAAAGGACAACCTGTCCCTCGTCCACAATCACGATGTAATCTGCCAGGCGATCCAAATCGCCCGTAATGTGGGACGACACCAACACGGAGCAATCCGGATGCGCGGCCATGTGCTCGCGCAGTATCTGCAGCAGCTCGTCGCGAACGATGGGGTCAAGGCCAGCCGTGGGCTCGTCCAGTACCAGTAGGTTCGCACCCGTGGCAAGACATGCCGCAAGCTGCAGCTTCATGCCCTGCCCACGCGAGAGGTCGCTCACGCGCAACCCCGCCGAGACCGGCCGGTGCGCCCCTCCAGGCTGATGCATGATGCCCATACGGTCGAGAAGGGCCTCGAACGCAGCGTGGTCGAACGCCGGGTACGAAAGCGCGTACACGGTCGCGACCTCGCCAATCGTAAGGTAGCCGGGATACGGGCATACAGACGCGACCGTCGCCGTACGCATGCGCGCCCGAGCGTGCGCCTCCTGCCCGGCTGCGGTGACGTCCTCTCCAAACAGCGCAACAGAGCCCTTGTCAGGCCTCGCCGTGCCAAGTGCCAGGCGCATGAGCGTCGTCTTGCCGGCACCGTTTCTCCCCACGAGCCCAACGACCGAGCCGCAGGGAACCGAGAGACAGACGTCCCTCACAGCAAAGTCGCCAAAAGCTTTTTGCAACGTGGCGCAGCTCCAACGCAGTGGGTTCGCCGGAAGGTTCCATGGTGCGATACGGACGCCCCATGGTCGCCTCGCGCTCCTTCGTTACCGCGCTCATCGTTCCTCCTCCAGCTCGAGGTCGAGCATCTCGTGCAGCTCTTCCTTCCCGATGCCTGCCAGACGTGCGTCCTCCACGGCCTTCGCGAGCGACGCCTCGACCTGCCGAAGGCGCTCCTCGCGCAGCAGCTCAAGGTTGTCCCCCGCCACGTAGCTCCCCTTGCCGGGCACGGTACAGATGAACCCCTGGGCTTCAAGGTCCGCATACGCACGCTTTGTGGTGATTGCGCTTATACGCAGCTCCGCCGCCAGTGCGCGGATTGATGGCAGCTGTTGGCCGGCCACAAGCTCACCAGACATGATGAGTGAGCGAACTTGCGACGCCACCTGCTCGTAGATCGGCTTGTCCGAAGAGTTCGATATGACAATCTGCACGCGCGCCTCCCCTCTTTCACGAAACTTCCGTCCAAGCTCCCATGTGGCACCACAGGGTCGCAACCACTACTCGGGCGGGTATACTGTATGTATCGTATATATACGCTATTGTCAATAGGGAAGCCATGACCGTAGCACGTCGCACCCAACGAGCACGAACCTTTGTCTTGCTTGAAATCAGTTGTCGTCAGAAGCAAACGGCGCCATGGGATTCATACACATGTCTCGAATCCAATCGATGGCAACCACAGGCGTTACGTCGTGTTCAAGATAGACCGTGCAGAAGATTTCCTTGTGGTCCGCGAACGTAACCAAGACCACATGGTGAGGCATTGCGGAAGGAAACTCCGAATCGTATGGACATCCCAACTCCGGGAATGTCCGCAGGACACGAAGACGATTCTCGACCGTCTGCGCATCAACAAGCACCACGCTCTTGTAGCCCCGGCGCATCAGATAGATCGGTTCTTTCGTTTGCATAGCATGTAAATAGATACCGCTGCTGTACAAGCAAGCGAGCTACGCGCCAGGACGCCTTCCGAGCGAGGCGAGAAACGCCACCTCAGGCACAAGCACCATGACCGCCGCGCTGCCGCCGTTCAGGTTGCCGCCCATGCCAAGCGCCACGAGGGGCACCGCGAGCGTCACGAACAGCGCCGCAAGAGACGTTCGCGCGTGGCCGTCGAGTCGAACGTTGGGGCCAAGGAGCGTGCGCGCGCTCATGAGCGGGAGTGTCACCATGACCGCGACGCCGCATGCACACGCAATCGCCCGGGCAACGGGACCCATGAGCTCGCACACCTGGAACGCCACGCCCAGCACAACGGCCACGGCCAGCGCGCGAAGCGCCAGCCCAACAAGCGCCTCCATTGGGTCCGGACCTTTCGAGCTCATGCTTCCTCCTCACGCAAACGTCCAGGGGCAGGCACAGACGGCTCCACCCGAAGCTGCTAGAACTCCACGGTCACGGCGGACTTTCCGGACATGGAGCAGAAGCGCGCCGTCGCGTTCTTGAAGTACAGGACGATGGTGTTGTCATCGTTTTCGTCATACATCTTGCGGAGCGCCAGGTATGCGTCCAGCATGTGGCGCTTTGCCTCTACGCGGTCGTCCGGCACAAGCTCGCCCGATACGCGCCACCAGTCCCCACCACTCACGCCGCAGATCTCTGCTTTGGGGTTGGCAAGCAGCTGTTGGTAGACATCCTTCTTCTTTCCGGTCTGGATGTACAGCCTGCCTTCGAAGAGGTCGACCGTGCCAAACGGGCGAACGCGCGGCTGCCCTCCGTCGTCCGTCGCAAGGAAGTACGTGGGGGACTCGCTCTTGAAGAACCTGAACACGTCGTTGATGTCTGCCATGGTGAGCTCCAAACCTCGAGACGTTCGTACTCCTCCTCTTACCCCAAGGTCGGGCGTCGTTTCCCCAGAGGGCACGTCGACCGCGCGAGCGGCCAAGATGGGCCGCCAGCGTGCCTCAGTCTGCTCGCAGTATGAAAAATTGCGTATCTACCTGCGAAAACGCAGTGTCAAAAATGCCTAATGTTACAAAAGAAATCAAGGGAACCGGGCACCATAGCGATGAGCTGAAGCACAATGTAAATTTTAAATTGGGAGGGGCCCATGGCCGCTCTCAATAACCCGTTTACGCCTGGATTCGGACAAGTGCCACCTTTCATGGCGGGCCGCCGCTACGTAATAGAGAGCATCGAAGATCCATTCGTAAACGGTCCCGGAGATCCCAACCTGACAACCATCTTCACCGGTGCCAGGGGTACGGGCAAGACGACGCTTCTTACCCTTCTTGCAGACGAGACGGAGGAGCGTGGGTGGATTACCGCGCGCGTCTCATCGGTCCCCGGCATGCTCGAAGATATACTTCAGCAAGCCGCCAGATCAGGTTCGCACCTTCTTGCGCAGGGGCAGAAGGCACGAATCAACTCTATCGGCATCGGTGGCGTTGCGTCCCTGGGATGGGAGTACGACGACAGCAATAAAGCGGGCAGGAACTGGAGGTCTCGCGTGACCTCGCTTTTGGACGAGCTGGAGCCACACGGCGTCGGCCTTCTCATCACAATCGACGAACTTCAGTCCGAATTTGACGAGATGGTGCAGCTCGCCTCCGTCTACCAGCACCTCATTGCAGAGGGCAGAAGAATCTCACTCCTTGCAGCTGGTCTTCCCTACCAGGTGTCACGCGTGCTTAACGACAAGTCGATATCCTTCCTCAGAAGAGCGGCTCGCCATCAGCTTACGCGCATTCCCGACAGCGACATTCGCGTCGCGCTCAAAGAAACCATAGAAGCGGGAGGAAAGCAGATAACCGACGAGGCACTGCTTGCCGCAACAAGCGCAATCGACGGCTTCCCCTTCATGATGCAGCTGGTGGGATACCGCATGTGGACACAGAGCAACGGCAGCCACATTGACCTCAACGCCGCTAAGAGCGGCATCGTGGCGGCGGAGTTTGAGATGCGGTCCAACATATTGGAGACCACCTACATGGAACTTTCCGATGGTGACCTCGCCTTTGTGAAGGCCATGCTTCCAGACAAGAATGTAAGCTTGACTGCCGACATCGCCGATCGCATGGGCAAGAGCACGGGCTATGCGGCGCAGTACAGAAGGCGTCTCCTTGAGGAGGGGGTCATTGGGGAACGCGGACGCGGCAAGGTTGGGTTCGAGCTGCCGGGATGGCGCGACTTCGTCCTAGAGAAACTCGAAGAAGAGGACTTCTAGAAAGAAGAGAATATCTCGACACCCCATCCGCCTCGGTATGAGGCAGCATCTCAAAATGCATATAAAGAAAGGGCTTCCCACCGTCACCGCGAACGCTCGCAGCAATCGGGGAAGCCCTTCTCGTCCTATGTATACGCTACGATAATCAACGAGCTAGCGACAGAGTCGACACTTCTATCCCAGGAAACCGAAGAACGCGCCGACCACGCCGAGCACCATGGTGCCAAGGATGAGCCACATCGGGTTGATCTTCTTGGAGAGAAGCCAGTAGTAGATCCAGAAGGCGCACATACCGACGACGCCGGGCATGATTCCGTCTAAGACGCTCTGGATGGTGGTCGGGTCCTGACCCTTTACTGTCTCGCCGATCTGCACGGGAATGGTGGCCCAGAACATGTCCTTAGTCATGCCGCCGATAACCATAGCGCCAACGATGCCAATGGCAGCCATCACCTTGGTCATGAGCCCGTTCTCAGACGCTTTCTCGAGGAAGCTCACACCCATCGAATAGCCCTTCTGAACACCCCAAACGCGAAGCCAGAAGGCAGGGATGTTGTAGATGAGCAGGAAGACGATAGGGCCGGCGGCATTGCCCGCCTGGCAGAGCGAGATGCCGACAGCTGCGGCGATAACGCGAATCGTGGTGAGGAAGATTGCGTCTCCGATGCCGGAGAGCGGTCCCATGAGAGCGGCCTTGACGTCGTTGACGGACTCGGGCTCAATCTCTCCGCGGGCTACACGCTCCTCCATTGCCATCGCGATGCCACCCACGAACGGCGCAAACTGCACCGTGATGTTGAAGAACGCCGCATGGCGATGCAGGGCCGCCGCATAGTCATCAGGTCTGCCGTGATAGATCTTCTTGAGCATTCCCGCCACCATCAGGCAGAATGCAAGGTTCATCTGCTTGTAGTAGGTCCAGGAGAACTCCATGCCCAGAGCACCTAAGTTACAGGAAGACCTAATTAGGTCCTTCTTCGTAATCTTGTAGGGATTCTCCTCCTGTGAAACGCCCTGTCCCGAAACCATGGCCTCATTAGAAGTCATCGTCATCATCTCCTTCCGCCGCGAGCTGTGGACTATCGGTGTTGGCCTGAGGATTCAAAAGGCCAAACTTCTCGATTCCGATGATGATCGCAATGAGAGCGACGCCAAGCGATGGTACGTTCATGTAAGAGGCAAGCAGGAAGCCGAGGAAGAAGAACGGCATGACCTCACGCTTGAGCACCAGCCGGCCGAGCATTGCGAAGCCCATTGCGGGAAGGATGTTGGCAGCGATTCCGAAGCCGTCCATGATGAAGGAGGGAATCCAGTCCAAGATGCCCTGAACCGCATTGGCGCCCAGGTAGTAGGCAAATCCGACGAGAAGGACGTCCTTTACCACCCCGACGAGTCCGATAGCCCAGTGTGCCGCATACACACCCTTCAGGTCGCCCTTCGCCGCCGCAACGTCCGCCTTGTCGACTATAACGGGCATGAGGCCATTGATGACGTTGCTGATGGCAAGAGAGATGGTTGCGATGGGCATGGCGAGCGCGAGGGCAGCCTCGGTACCCTTGCCCAGCGTTATGGCAAAGGCGCACGCAAGGATACTGCCCACCTTCTCGTCAGGCGGAACGTAGGCTCCAATGGAGATGTTTCCCATGAACAGAAGCTCCAAGCTCGCGCCAATGGCGAGACCTGCCGGCAGATTACCCAGGATGAGACCTACGAGCGGGCAGGTCACAATCGGTCTGAACGCGTAGAGCGTGCCGAGCTGATAATCAAACATGGCGAATGCAGCCACAAGCGAAATCAGTATCGCCTTAACAAGCATGCTCTCCTCCTAATCAAATGTTGCTGCGAGATTCTTACGACCGCTAGAGTACGTCTTGGATTTCAACCTTCGGATCGTCCGCAAGAGGACGAATCTCCACCTCCACCCCCTTGTCCAGCAGCTCGCGAATAATCTTCTCCTCCTCTGGCTCAAGGAAGACCTGGCGCGCCACCTCACGCGTCGTAGGACTCCCTTTGGTGTTTCCGAGGTTCAGGCTCTTTATCTGAGGGCATCCGTCGATGAGCTGCTTCGCCTCCGCGATGGTCTGCACGCAGATGAGCATCCGATACTTGTCGGTGACTCCGGAATTGATGGCTTCGATTGCATGGGTCATATCCTTTATCACGAGCTTGCATCCCGCTGGCTTGCCCATCTTGAGGGTCATTTTCCAAACGGGATCGTTCGCCACGTGGTCTCCCACACAGAAGATGCAATTTGCCTGCAAACCCTGCACCCACGAGACGGCGACCTGGCCATGTAACAGCCTGTGGTCAACCCTGGTCAGCAGAATCATGTTCGAACCCCCTTGTTTCAGTTGTGAGCCTAGAAGTCCTCGTCTTCTTCGATGGCTGAGTCGTCATTCACGAACCTCGGCCTTACCTCGTCACTCGAGACAAGCTGCCTCAGCAAGGATTCCGTGTCCTCGTCTTCATCGGAGAGAAAGAGCGTGAGCAGGAGTGGCAGGGTCATGTTCGTGACGAGGTAGACATTCGGCCTCGCCAGCATGAGCTTTGTGAACTCGTTGTTCACGCTCCCTCCCATGAGATCGGTGAGCACAACGACATCCGTGTCGTCAGGCATGGACTCGACAAGACTCCTCGACGCCGCCTCCACGTCGTCGTTCCCGTCGACGAACGCATTCAGCACACTCACGTCATCCCGGTCGCCCACCAGGAGCTTCACACTTTCAAAGATGCCCTCCGCAAAGTGCGCATGAGAAGCGATGATGTACTGCCTGCTCATGTATCAAATTCCTCCAGATTCCTCTTTAGTGCCGCCAGCGACTGTCGGTCCGCGGCGGCTGGATCCACAAAATAGCGCGGGTCAACACTTTCAAACGTCAGGCATCCCGAATAGCCGGCTTCCGCAAGGGCGAGAAGATCGCCCCTCATATCCCGTACTCCGTCGCCCCACGCGAGGTGAGACGTCTCTCTCGCATCGGTAAAATGACAATGCACGACATCCTTACCGAATGCGTCCATGTAGTCTCGCACGCTCTCTCCCGCACGCCACATCGCACCCGTGTCGAGTAGCACCTTGAGATGCGCACTCCCCACATCCTCGAGCATCGCCCGAAGGTCCCGCACGCAATTGCAAAGATTTGACTCCTCTGGCTGAAGCGCCTCAAGTGCAAGCGTCACGCCCCTCTTGCCGGCATAAGACCCCAGTGTCGACAGCATTCGCACGCTTCGATCCCATGCCGTCTCTCGAGGCTCGTCCAGGAATCCCCAGCCAGACGTAATGGAGACCATTCCAGCACCCAAGTCCGCCGCCACGTCTATTGCCCGCTTGAAATACTTCCGACTTCTCCGAATCGCATCATCTCCGCGTGCGGCAACGTTCGAGGGTTTGGGGTTGTTTTGCTCGGGGCAGACGGCGCAGATGGGAAGACCGCTCTCTTTTGACAATGCGGCAATGCGACTCACGGAATCGTTTGCAGCATAGTCCATAAAGAAGTGCATGGGGCCGCACCAGAGCTCGACGGCATCGAAGCCCTCCCTTTGGGAGGAGGAGAAAAAGTACTCAAGCGAGTAGAACCTGTAGGCACAGTTCGTAGCAGCCACCCGGAACCTCTGATGCGACGCCATGCGATCAGGACCCGTCTTAGTAATCGAACTGGTGGTAGTAGCGACGGTAGTTGAGGTTGTGCTTCGTGACGAGCTCGTAGTGCCTTGACATGCGATCAGTAGTAAGCACAGAGATGATGTAGGTAGAGAGAATCATGCGGAAATCGCTGTCGAGCCCGGGAATTGCATACTCTTTCGTGTCAATGACGGTCACGTCCGTATCCCCAGTACGCCCGCTCTTGAGGAATGCGTCGACACGGTCGTCGAGCGCACGACACTCATCCTCGCCCTTGAAGAGGACAACGGGAATGCCGGGCTCCACGAGTTCGAGCGTTCCGTGGAAGAAGTCCGCAGAGCTGATGTAGCGGGTGTGCTTCCACTGCATTTCCTCGAGTAGGCACATGGCAAACAGGATGGTCTCTCCCCAGAGTGCGCCAGACCCGATGAACATCGTATAAGGCGCAAGTGCGTACTTCTTCGCAAACTCCTCCGCCTCGGGCTCGAACTGCTTGCGAATATCAAGAAGTGCCGGCCAGAAACCCTTGCTCTGCTCAATGAACTCGTCATACTTCGGGAAGAAGCCCTGACGGTTGAGAATCCTCAGGCCGAAGCAATCCGCGAGATAGTAGCCCTTCTCACATCCGCCGCTACCATGATCGTTTTTCATGGCAACACAGTGATCGGCTCCCACCGCCTGTCCGATGGGGCCGTCTGCCTTTGTCATCGCATAGACCCTCACGCCCATCTGCTTGAGCGTCTTTACCGCCTGCAGGACCTCTGGGGTGGTTCCCGACTCGGACGAGGTGAGCACCACGGAATTGCTCGTCATGGACTTACTGCCCATCACGTTGAACTCTGCAGCATGGAGGAGCGTTACCTGATGGTCTGCGTCGGCATACTTGTTCATGACATACTGCATGCGCAGAAACTCATCCCAAGTGCCGCCGACGCCCAGCAGGAAGAGGTGGTCAAACCCCTCGTCGCAAACGTCATCCGCGAACTGCTTCATCTGCTTTCCGATTTCGTAGAGCTCCTTGCCGTCCTCGAGATAACCCTCCTGGTCGAAGTAAACAATCTCGACCTTCTCGGTCTCCTTCATAAGCTGTCCTCCGCCCTCACTCGTTCACCTTTGGTATCGATTGATTACATGTGCGCACTTTTTGTAACCATTTGATTGATAACTTAGCGATATTTAGAACCATTTATGGGCTAACTACGCTCATTTAGGGTGAATGGTATTTAATTATTGTTAAGTGGTATAGCTAACGTGTTAATACGTTACTGAGTACCCGCCAAGGTCTCCGCGACGATACGAGGACGCGAACTCCAACGCGATGCCGTCTTCGTCATAGCTCACGCACTCGTAAGAAATGACGGCAGAGCCCTCCTCGATTCCCAGCAGGTGTGCATCACGCGTGCCCAGCTCGACCATATCGAGGTGTTCAACGGCCGATGCAACAGTATGGCCGAACATGCCATAGACTTGGTAAAGAGAGAAAACGCCAACGTCAACGGACTCGATTTTCGGAAAGAGGGAAATTGGAATAAACGTCCGCTCTATCATCAGGGGCACGTCATCCACGTAATTCACGCGCTTGATCGCGAGAATGTCATCATTCTCGCCAATCTCAAAGAGATGCGAGAAGAAGCCCCCCGCAGGACGTCGAGCCTTAGAGAGAATTTTGACGGACGGCACCGCGTTCTTCTCCCTCACGCTTTCACGAAAGCCCACAAGCTCGAGCGCATCGGCCTCACCGAGTCGCTCCGACATGACGTAGACGCCCTTGCCCTGGACACGGCGCAACAGTCCGCCGGCAACGAGTGCATCGATGGCATTTCTTACCGTCAGGCGCGTCGTCCCAAACCGCTCCGCGAGATCGTTCTCAGAGGGAATGGCGCTACCGGGCTCGTAGAGGCCATCTTCTATCTCATCACGTATGATTTCGCGAATCTGTATGTACTTTGGCTTATCCGCATCCAAGTTTTCCATCATGTCACCAAAGTGCCTTCTGAGAGTCAACGGGCCATCCGCAGAGACTGACGAACGTATACCTATCTGGCCGAATGACGGACTTGTAGTACTCGATGCATCTACCGTCGCCATCTCTGCTCACACCCTGTTGAAAGAACACGGATGCACCAGGTTTGCCCCCCAGCAAGTCCGCCTCCCACTCGTCTAGCCTAGAAATCGAGAGGCTGTCCCAGCCATGGGCGATATCCAGGCAATAGCCATCCCGAATCACGTCAAAGAGGGATTCCCCTGAGAAGTCATGCGAGGCAATGCCGGGGCAGACGTCAGTGTTAACCATCGAGGTTTCTAACATGCACGGAAGACCATCCACACGGCGCAGACGGACGAGCTTGAAGACGGCATGGCCGACGTCGACGCCCATCTTCTTCGCAACGTGGGCGTCCGCAGCGCATGCCCCCTGGCTCACCACCAGAGAGCTTGGCGTATGTCCACTGCTACGGACGTTATCGCTAAAGCCCATGACCTTCCCGACGCCCGAATATGAAATGGGGCGGGCGGGCGCGACGTAGGTACCCGACCCCTGACGACTCTCGAGAACGTGCATCGTCGTCAGGTGTCGTATAGCACTCCGCAACGCAGAGCGCGATATCCCCCACATCTCGCACATGTCTCGTTCCGAGGGCAGCTTTTCTCCCTCAGAAAGGCCGTTTACATTAATGTAGTTTCGAATGTTCTCGACCGCAGCATCTGCCGGCGGAATCTTCCCGCGGACCAACGTACTCTCCTACGACGAAACCTTGCCCGCATCCCTCATGCGCAGCACGTCCTCACACAGTTTATCCGCCCCTTGGCGAAGAAGCACATAGGTCTTCGAACTACGCAGGACCTCCCTGCCGATAAGGGGTATGCCGATGGTGGACTCCTGTCCAAGCGTCCCCCTCACCGTTAGTGCGACGTCCATGCGCGTGCAGTACTTGCCTCCTCTGCTTGCGTTCGCCCGCGCCACCGCGGCAGGGTTTTCGAGCACGCTCTCGAAGAGGTCGCGACGACTCATGTTCTTTCGGACGTCGACTTCCTCGTTTTCTATCACTTTGCAGTCGAGAATATCCTCGTAGTCATGAATGGCGGGCTCCATGCCATGCAGCACTATGGCCCATTTGCGGTGATTCTCGTCCATGTACAGAGACGGCACCATGGAAAGCCGCGGTGCCTCGAAGAGAGTCTTCGTAATCGTAAAGCCCGACTGCCCCAGGCGTTGCTTGGCAGACTTCCCAAAGAGCGACATGTGTCCCTCCCATCAACCGAGACTGACATTGTAAGTCGATACATACAAGATAACTCTAATTGATACCATTTTGCCAACTTGAATATTTTCGTATGCGCAGCAGCAACCACAAACGGCAAGCGATAAGGGGATGGGCGTGATGTGCCGCAGCTGGTGTGTACGATACAATCTTGCGCATGGACACGCTTATCACATGGGGCTCGGACGCCCTTCTGGCATACCTCGCCGCAATCAACGCCATCACCTTTGCGCTTTTCTGCCTGGACAAGGCGAGGGCAATCAGGGGTGCATGGCGCATACCCGAGAAGGTATTGCTTGGCTGCTCCGCAGTTGGCGGCGCGGCGGGAGGTCTTCTGGGCATGAGGGTTGCGCACCACAAGACACGCAAGCCCCTGTTCTACCTGGGGGTTCCCGTCATGCTCATTGTTCAGGCCGCGCTTCTGGCTTGGCTGATGCAGGGATAGGTCAGCGCGACGCATGGCTTAGAGGTTGGAGGCAGCATGGTCAGGCTCATGGTTTGCTCTGACATACACGCGAGGATCGGCCACTTTCAGGACGCGGTGGTGGCCGCGCGGGCCGGTGGCCCCGTGGACGCCATCCTGATTGCGGGCGACCTCCAGATGCCGATGGCGGCCATCGACGAGCTGAACCTGCCCGAGCCCGTCCATCTTGTGCACGGCAACAACGACGCCGCACTTGAACCCATGCATCCGGCGGACGAGCTTGTGATTGACGTTGCCGCGGACGGCATCGCAAACGTGCAGGCACGTGCCTATCACGAGAGAGCGTCGGCGCGCGGTGACGACATAGAGCATCGCATCATGATGACGCACGGGCACACGTACCGCGCGCCTCGCCTGGTGCGGCTGCGGCAGCGCGCGGCGGCGCTTGACGCGGACGTCGTGATCTATGGGCACTCGCACCGCTGGCAGGTGGATGCGGGAGGACCCTCGGAGGCTCTTGTGGTGAACTCCGGCACGCTGATGCCGAAGCCGGGCTCCGGACGCTGCACGTTCATGACGATGGAGATTGACGGGCCGGACGTGCGCGTCGAAAGGCACGAGCTGTAGCCTTTCCGCCGGCAGGGGCTTGGCCTAGGGCCGTGCCCTAATACCTCACGCGAAAGTCCTTCTCGCCCTGCGCGAGCGGCACCGCGACTTGCGAAGCGAGGCGGCAGGAGATCCAGGTGTCAGGGCTGTCCGAGAGGTCCTGGATGCCGCGCCGGAACGCCTCGAGCTGGGAGGGTGTGCCCTGGACCTCCACGAGCACGTCTCCGTCGTCGAGGTTCTGGACCCAGCCGACGCAGCCCGCGCTCTTGGCAAGCAGCTGCGCCTGGAAGCGGAAGCCCACGGCCTGGACCTTGCCCGCGTAGAGCAGGCGAAGCCTCTGGGGGGCGCCTCCTCCCGCGCGGGCGATGTCCTGGGCGAGCGCACCGGCATGCGCCGCGGCAGCCATCTCATCCGGCACGGACGCCGTTGCCTTACGCCTCCACGGCAAGCGAAAACCCATGCCCTTCCCCTTCCGGATTGCGCCGTCGGCGCGCGCCGACGGCGCACGTTGGTCTTGGGGAGAGTATTCCCCAGGGCGTGGCAGTCGGTGCGATGGAACGGGGGCGAATGGAGAAGCGGAGGCGTATAGCCGCACGTGGCCATGCGAAGAGGCGGCGGCCACCATGGACCGCCGCCTCTTGGGGGACGCTACGCTGTGTGGAAGAGTTGGCCTCCTGGCACTAGGCCTCCTGGTACGGCTTCTTCCAGAGCGAGAGGATCAGGCACGCCACGATTGAGCCGATGGCAAGTGCCGCGAGGTAGCCGACGGGGTTGCCGATGACGGCGATGATCCAGGCGCCGCCGTGCGGGGCGGGGCTGGTGCAGCCGAACGCCGCGGAGAGCGCGCCGGCGAGCGCGGAACCGATGATGCAGGACGGAAGGACGTGGCCGGGGTCGGCCGCGGCGAAGGGGATGGTGCCCTCGGTGATGAACGACAGGCCCATGATGTAGTTCACGATGCCGGCATCGCGATCGGCCTTGGACCACTTGCCCTTGAAGAGCGTGGTGGAGAGGGCGATGGCCAGAGGCGGCACCATGCCGCCGACCATGACGGAGGCCATGACGAGCTGGCCGGAGGTGGTGCCGGCGGTGAGGGCGCCGGTGCCGAAGACGTAGGCCGCCTTGTTGAACGGGCCGCCCATGTCGATGGACATCATGCCGCCGACGACGGCGCCGAGCAGGATGACGTTGGTGGTGCCCATGCTGTTGAGGCCGTTGTTGAGCGCGGTGTTGATAGCGCCGAACAGCGGGTTGAGCAGGAACATGACGGCGCCGATGGCGAGGGTGCCAAGAAGCGGGTAGATGAGCATGGGCTTGATGCCCTCGAGGGAATCGGGCATGTGGTCGCAGAGCCTCTCGATCCCGAGGACCATGTAGCCTGCCGCGAAGCCCGCGAACAGCGCCGCGATGAAGCCGCCGGAGGCGCAGGACGTCGCCGCCTTGGCGTCGGAGTTCATGAGGGTGAGGTAGGTGAGGCTATAGCCGGTCTTGGCGAACAGGCCGCCGACGAAGCCGGGGGCGAGTCCGGGTCGGTCCGCGATGGACATGGCGATGAAGCCCGCCAGGATCGGCAGCATCATGCCAAAGGCCTCGCCTCAGATGGTCTTGAAGAAGGCCGCGGCGGGAATCGAGGAGCCGTACGCCGCCGTGCCGAGGCCCGGCTGGTCGACGAGAAACGCGATCGCCGTGAGGATACCACCGGCAACGACGAAGACCAGCATGTGGCTGACGCCGTTCATGAGGTGCTTGTAGATCACGTGCCAGGCGGAGTCCTTCTCGCCCGCGGTCTCTGCTGCCGTGACCGTGGTGCCCTCCTGGACGGGCGCCTTGCCGTCGAGGATGGTCTGGATGAGCTTCTGGGCTCGTTGATGCCCGCGGAGCCCTGGGTCTCGGCCTTGAGCGTGATGCCCATCTCCTTGGCCTTCTTCTCCAGGTTCTCGGCCGCCATGTAGGTGTGCGCGATGCCGGTGGGGCAGGCCGTGATTGCGAGGACCTCGGGGTAGCCGGCGGCCGCGACCGCCTCGGGCGCCGCCTTCGCGGCGTCGGCGGCCTCGCGCTCCGCCTCGGCGCGGTCGATGACGGAGCAGAACTCCTCCGGCGTCTTGGCGGCGCGCAGGGCGTCCGCGAACTCCTGGTGCATGAGGAGCTTCGACAGCTGGGCGAGCATCTCGAGGTGGGTGTTGTTCTGGCCCTCGGGCGCGGCGATCATGAACATGAGGTCCGCGGGCGCGTCGTCGGGGGCGCTCCACTCCACGCCGCCCGGCACGGTCATGGCCGCGAGTCCAGGCCGCTTGACGGCCGAGGTCTTGGCGTGCGGAATCGCGATGCCGTCGCCGACGGCGGTGGAGAACTCCGCCTCTCGGGCCAGGATCGCCTTCTTGTACGCGACGGTGTCGCCGATGTTGCCCGAGGCGTCCTGGAGGGCGATCAGCTGGTCGATGGCGTCGTCCTGGCTCTTGGCCGTGGCGCCCGCCTTGATTCCCTCGGGTTTGAGCAGGTCCGTGATCTTCGCGTCTGGCTCTCCTCTCTTACGTGCGGGCGCACCCGGTGCGCCCAACGGAGCCGGCTCCGTGTGGAACCGGCGTGCCATGCCAATGAAAGCGGTCGAGAAACGCTAGAGGGTCTTGAGCAGCGCCTCCACCTCGGGACGCGTCGCAAGCTTTGCCGAGAAGGCGCTCGCGGAGCCGGTCGCGACGCCCATCTTGAACGCGGTGGCGCAATCGCCGTCGCTCTCCTGGTAGCCTGCCAGGAAGCCGGCGACCATGGAGTCGCCCGCGCCCACGGAGTTGACGACCGTGCCCTTGGGGGCCTCGCTCATGATGACGTCCCCGGACTCGGGCACGAGGACCGCCCCCTCCCCCGCCATGGACACGAGCACGTTGCGCGCGCCCTTCTCCTGTAGTTTGCGCGCGTAGGGCACGACCTCGTCGCGCGTGGACAGCTCCACGCCAAAGATGGCGCCCAGCTCGTGGTTGTTGGGCTTGATGAGGAACGGGTGGTAGCGCAGGACCTTCACGAGCAGGTCGCGCTCCGCGTCGACCACGATATCGATGCCGCGCCCGTCGAGCCTGTCCATGATGCGCTCGTACATGTCTGACGGGAGCATCGAGGGGACGGAGCCCGCGATCACGAGGGTGTCGCCCCGCTGCAGGGCGTCGAGCCTGGCATAGAGCGCGTCGATGTCGGACTCGAGGATCTTGGGACCGATGCCGTTGATCTCGGTCTCCTCGGCGGCCTTGATCTTCATGTTGATGCGGGACATGCCCTCCGCGACGTGGATGAAGTCGCTCTTGGCGCCGGACGTCTGCATGAGGCGGACGATCTCTGCGCCGGTGAAGCCCGCGACGAAGCCGAGGGCGCGCGACTCGTGCCCGAGGTTCGAGAGCACGATGCTCACGTTGATGCCCTTGCCACCCGGCAGGATGTCCTCGTACGTCACGCGATTGATGGCGCCGGGCTCAAGCCGGGGCATCCTCACGATGTAGTCGATCGAGGGGTTGAAGGTGACGGTGTAGATCATTGGTGCTCCTCCTCTAGGTCCACGATGTTGGGGGCTTTGCCGTAGGTACCATCTGCTTCGACGTGGTCCGTGATGACGGTCGCCTGGTCGAACTGCGCAAACGTCACGAGCGAGACCTGGCCGAACTTGCTTGCGTCTGCCAGCACGTACGCGCTTTGCGCCTGGCGCAGGCTGGCCTCCTTCACCCTTGCCTCCTCGAGCTCCGGCGTGGTGAAGCCCGCGTCGGGCGAGATGCCGTTCGTTCCCCAGAACCCCACGGTAAAGTGCATGCGCCCCAGGGTCGCGATGGCGTCCGGACCCACGACGGCCTCCGTGACCGGCTTCACCGTTCCACCAAGCAGGTAGGTCTTCGCACCCTTTGCGAGCAGCGCCTGGGCATGCGGAAGCGAGTTGGTGACGAACGTCGCGCGCGTCTCGGTCAGGTGCTCAACAAGAAGCATCGTGGACGAGCCGGCGTCGACGTACACGAAGTCGTCCGGGCCCACGAGGGCGGCAGCGTACGCGGCGATGCGCTCCTTCGCGGGCAGGTTCTGGGCGCGCTTCTGGGCGACGGGCGAATCCTGCACCACGAGGCGCCGCTTTGGCGCGCAGGCGCCGCCGTGCACGCGGACGATCTTGCGCTGGCCGCTGAGCGCGTCCAGGTCGCGGCGGACGGTCGACTCCGATGCGTCGAGCGCCACCATGAGCTCGGGCGTGGTGACGCTCCCCCGCTCCGCAACGAGGCGCAGTATGAGGTCGTGGCGTTCCGTGGCAAGCATCGACTGGCACCTCCCTTTCACTACCAAGCAGTATGCACCAGGTTTCCGTCATTTGCTATCATATTCCGTCATTTACGATGATTGTTTTTGACTGTTCGGTTGCCAGGAGCTCGCGAGCGGTCAGGGCGCGCATGCGAGAGGCCCGATGCCTGCGTGCAGACACCGGGCCTCGGGAGAAGCCTACCTGTTGTTGAGGCGCCTGGGGCGAACGTAGTAGAGGGCACCCGCAACGCATGGAGGTCCTTCTTGCCCGGCGAAGCGGCGGACGCCGGACGTGCGGCGACGAAGGCGGGCACAGCCCGCCGGACGCGGCGAATGCGGCACGCCGGACGCGGCGGACGAGGGACGCACGGCCTACCTTGCGCGAAGCCTGAGGTTGAGCAGCGCCGCCACGATGCCAAACAGCGCAAGCGCGAAGAACGTTCCCCAGGTGACGAGCAGCATGGGGGCGTTTCCCGCGAAGGCAAGCGTCGTCGTGGCCATGACGGCCTGGCCGGCACCCATGACCAAGATCTTGAACGAGTACCCGCCGATTGCCGCAAGGACGTCCGTGACGCCAAACAGCGTGAGCACGCCTCCGAGCGACTGCCCCACCAGCAGCACGTTTGGCACTTGGAAGCCGCCGGCATCGGTCACGGCCTGAAACGCGATGCAGACGAGGCCCGCCACGGCAAAGCCCGCAAGCAGCGCCAAGGGCATGGAGGGCGCCTGCGGCACGGGCAGCTTCGGCAGCGTGACGAACGCGGCCAAGGCGCCCGCGAGCATGTTCACCACGGAGCTGAGGACGATGACGTGAAGAAAGAGGCCGCCAACGCTCCTGATGCCGCCGGCAAAGCCGCCACCGTTTGCATGGCCGGCCTGGAAGGCGTCTGCAATTCCGCAGGCAAAGCCGTTGAACGGAAGGATGGAGCCGAATCCGCTGACGGCCGCGACCCTCTGGTGGATCCCGGGGACGTACAGGATGACCGCGAGGACCCCCAGGCAGAGCAGGGTGCACGGGGCGGCGAACGCCGGGCCCACCACGGGTTCCAGCGCGACGCCTATAAGCTGGCCAATGATTCCGTACGCCCCTCCCACCAGAAAGCAGAGCGCGTACAACCTCGCCCTCGACTGGCTCTTTTCTGCCATGATCGCCATCCCCTCCACACGCCCCCGCGCCTCACGCGAGCCACATTGATCCCATGTTGATTGACGCATCGATTTTGAGGGGACGAGGTCTCGAGGCATACGGTCACGCGTCCAGATTAGGGCGTCAAGGCGACGCGGCTTTCTGTTCGCAAGAACAAACGCCCAGGCGAGAAGAACAAGAAAGGCCGGAGGATCTTCTCCCCCGGCCTTTGAATTCAATGGAGCCAGCTATCAGACTCGAACTGATGACCCCCGCTTTACGAGAGCGGTGCTCTACCAACTGAGCTAAGCTGGCAACCCTGGCTGCCTTAGCAGCGAGTATCAATTATACGGACGCGGCCAAATGATGCAAGTGCGAGTTTTGCCAATTCTCAGGGCGCACAAAACCACCAACACCACCAATGCCTGCCTCACTACCTGACAGATCGCGCTTCTGTCAGTTAGTGATGTTTCTTTAGGCCACACTATCTGACGGGTCCCTCTTCTGTCGGAAAGTGAGGACTCCCATGGCCTCACTATCTGACAGGTCGCACTCGTGTCAGTTAATGAGCGCGTCGGAGGGCCACAAGCACCAATTTTCACGCAAAAGTGCCTCACTACCTGACAGAACGCACTCGTGTCAGATAGTGAGGCAGCCGGGCTCAGGCGCCGCACGCCCAAGCGCCGCACCTCCAGGCACCACGGGCCCAGGCGCCCGGCCCGCGACGCCGCCTGCCTGCGCTACAGAAGGCGCAGCACCCCGCGCACCAGGCTCTCGAAGTCTGCCGCGTGGCGCTCGGCCTCCTCGAGCACGCTCTGGTGCGTGACGGAGGAGTCGCCGCTCTCGTTCGCCGCAAGCGTCAGGCCAAGCACGTTCATGCCCAGCGCGTGTGCCATGATCACCTCGCATACGGTCGACATGCCCACGTAGCTCACGCCAAGACCCTTGAGCATCGCAACCTCGGCCGGGGTCTCGAACGTGGGGCCAAGCATGCCCGCGTACACGCCCTCCTCCACCGTGATGCCGGCGTCGTCCGCCACGCCGCGCGCAAGCGTGCGCAGGTACGGCGTGTAGGCGTCCGTCATGCCAACGAACGGCGTGTCCAGCTCGCGCACGTGGTCCCACTCCGCAAGCGGGTTCCTGCCCGTCAGGTTAATCTGGTCCGTCAGGATGCCCAGCCCCTTGTGGGCGTTGCCGGGGATGCAGCCCGTCGCGCACGCGAAGATGATGTCGCGGCAGCCCAGGTGGTGGGCATGGCGCACGAGGGACGTGACCTCGGCCGCGCTGTAACCCTGGTACAGGTGGACGCGCCCGGGGTACACGACCACGGGAACCTCGTCGATCGTGCCGATGGTGGCCTCGAACTTGTGGCCGCTAATGGGGCGGGCCTCCTGGGGGAACCCGTCGATGTCGTGGTAGTCGATGCGGCGGACGGGCTTTACCAGCTGCGCAAGGTGTCCAAGGCCCGACCCCAGCACGATGGCGACGGGATGCTCGACGGACGGCTTGCAGCTCTCGACAGTGTCTTCCGTAACCACGCAGATACCTTCTTCCTCGAGGAGGCGCGCAAACACGCCGTCGCCCTCGGTCAGACTTCCCGAATACGTACCATCGTAGATGACTCCGACCCCACACGAGGGGCTCTTTGCCTTCAGAACCGCAAGCGGCGCCCGGCTTGACTTTGCCTTCGCGAAGGATATCCGCGCGCCCCGCTCGAAGTCCTCCGTCACGTCCGTGCCGTCCCTCAGCATCACGCGGCCGTCGCGCTGCTCCGCGGGAGGGCGTGGCACCGGCAGCCGGCTCGCGGTCTCGGGGCAGACGCCCACGACGTCCACCTTGGAGCACAGCTCCCCCACGGCCGAGTTCGGCTTCGCTCCCCCGTCGTACCTGCATGCGGTGCCGCGCAGGCACTCGCTCACGATGACCCTCATTCAGCCTCCTCCACGCGCGTCAGACGTCCGTCACCTGATTATGCCACGCCGGCGGGCGGGCGCGGCACAAGTTGGCTCCCCCGGCGCAGGCGCGCTCGAGGGAGTCATTCGTGACGCTACGTTGTCGCGCGTTGCGCGTGCCCCTGGCGCGGGGCGAGAAGGGCTAGGCGATCAGGCTGGAGATGCTCACCGTGGCGTTGCAGAGCAGTCCGTTCACGTACTCGGTCCACTCCTCGCTCACCTTGGTCTGCTTCTGGCTGTACTCCTGGTAGGCGACGTAGTACGCGGCCTGCGCGGCCTCGTACGTCGCGGAGTCGGCCGTGACCGTGTAGCTCTTCAGCGCGGTCTCGTACGAGCCGCCCTTGCCGCTCCACGTGCCCTTCTGGGCATCCCACTCGTCGCCGGCGAGGCTGATGATGTACTTGGCGTAGTCGGCGCTCGCGGTCTGGGTGTTGCCGTCGGAGGGCTCGGTCGGCGCGGTGGGGGCGGTGCCCGCCTTCGTCTTCACGACCTTGTCGCGAAGCTTCTGCATCTCGGCGGACTGCTTCACGAGGGCCTTCACGGTGGACTTGCTCATGCCGTAGCTCGAGGCGATGCTCGAGTAGTCGCTCGATCCAAGGGTGGACTGCGCGTAGGACTTCATGTCCTTATCGCTCACCTTGATTCCCTTGGCCTCGGCCTCCTTCTGGATGATGGCGGAGCGCGCGTAAGAGAGCACGCCGTCGACCGACGGCAGCTTGTACGTGCCGTCGTCCTGCTTCTGGGAGCTGAGCGAGGACGTGCTGTTGATGACGTCGCGCGCCGTGACCTTGTACGTCTTGCCCTCGTAGGTGTACGTGGCGATCGTGGAGTCGAGCTCGGCCTTCTTCACGGTCGTCTTGCCGGAAAGAGACCCGCTCGCGCCGCCCTGCGCGCCGCCGAACGCGAAGTAGCCCGCGCAGAGGCCCACGGCAAGCGCCACCACGGCGCACACCAGCGGTACCACGAACTTCGGGAGCTGCTTCTTGGCCTTGGGTGCCGCGTCCTTGGCGACCTTCTCGGCCTTCGTGTCCTTCTCTTGCGACTTGTCCTTGGAAGTGGACTCCGTCATTTCAACCTCCATGCTCGGCCGGCAGGGCCGGCTCCTTGCGACATACGCATCAGACTGTACCACGACCGGCCGCCCGCACGCCCACGCGATGCCCTTGCGGGCACTTTGCTCATACGCCTGCGCGAAAGCTTAACGCAAGCTCCACGTAAGGCGCGCCGCGCGTGGCACAAGGCGGGCCTGCCACGCGCGCGAGACGCCGGGCGAGAAGGGCGCGGCCTCGTGCCCGCTACTCCTTCGCGGCGTCGATGATCTCCTGCGACATGGTCTTCACGTAGTCGCGGCCGTTCTTCGCGTCGAAGCTCACGCGCGCCACGAGGGCAGCCCTCACCTCGTCGGACACGTCACCGCGCACGAACTCCACCAGCGCCACCAGCATGTCGCGGTACTCCGGGTCGCCGTGGTAGCACTGCACCGCCTCGTCCAGAAGCGGCCAGACGGACGCGGAAAGCCTCTTGGAGCGCGCGCCGAGCGCCGCCAGGAACTTGAACGCCGCCAGTCGCACGATGGGCGAGTCCTCGTCGAACAGCGACGCCTCGGCGCCGTCGAGCGCGGCCGAGGCCGCCTGCGCGTCCACGGCAGAAAGCGCCGTGAGCGCCTCGAGCGCCTGCCAGCGCGTCTGGGCCTCCGGACGGTCGAGCGCGTCCACCAGGTCGTCCGCGTACGGCAGCACGGCGTCAGGGCTCGTCTTCGCGATGGCCGCCACGATGCGCGACGCCTCCTGCCTGCCACGGCGATGCGACCCGCCGAGCTGCGCAACCAGCAGCTCCAGGCTCTTCTCGTCCGCCGTCTTTGCTTCTTCTGCCATTTGGGCCGCTTCCTTCCCGTCTACTCGCGAAAACCGTCCACCATGACGGTGCCGCTCTTGCTGTCCTGATGAATCTCGATGAAGCCAAGCTTGGACGCCTCGCGCAGCAGCGTCGAGAACGAGCGGTAGCCGTAGCTTCGCTCCGAGAACTGCGGGCGCTTGCGCTTCATGGTGTCCTTCAGGCGCGACGCCAGGATCGCGCTGTCGCTTTCCGCCTGCAGCGCGTCGATCGTCTCGAACAGCAGCTGGTAGCAGGGGTGCTTCTCCTTCGACACCTTCGCCTGGAAGTCCGGCACGCCGCTTGCGTGCACGATGTCCTCGTAAAACAGGAACTCGTCGCAGACCTCCGCCAGAAGCGGGCTCGTGGACTGCTTCATGCCCACGCCTATGACCGTCTTGCCAAACTCCTTCAGCTTCGTCACCAGGGGCGAGAAGTCCGAGTCGCCGGACAGGATGGCGAACGTGTCGATGTGGTCCTTCGTGAGGCACATCTCCATCGCGTCGACCGAGAGCCTGATGTCGGCGGAGTTCTTGCCGGTGTACGCCCGGTCCGGGATCTCTATAAGCTCTATGCCCAGCTCGTGCAGGGGCGTGATGGCGTCGTCGAAGCGCTGCCAGTCGCAGTACGCGCGCTTCGCCGTGATGCGGCCCTTGTCGACCAGGCGCTCCAGGATGCGCTTGACGTCGGGCCTTGGTCCGGGCTCCTGGTGCCCGTTCCTCTTGCGCTTGCCAGTCCCCAGCGCGAGGTTCTCGTAGTCGATGAGAACCGCCAGGGAGCTCTGGCTGGATTCGTTCATGTATCACTTGCCTTTCGAACTCTTGTGAGAAGGGCGGGGGCCCTTCTCCCCAGACGTGCCCTTGGGGTCCTTCGCGTCCTCCCGGGACACGCTGATGACCTCTGGCATGGGGGTTCCGTCGCGACGTGCGCGACGCACGGCCTCCGCGTTGCCGCCTTCCGCGCGGCGCAGCTGGTCCTTATTTACCCCAAGCACCCTGTCGTGAAACTTCCACGGGCCCACGCTCTCGCCAAAGTCCATCTTCAGCGTGGCGATGGCGCCCGCCATGGCGCCGATGGGGATGCCCGACAGCAGGATGAGCCGCGTGAACCCGATGAGCGCGGACGCGAGCACGCCCACGAGCACGATCTTGAGGTTCGCCATCCAGTACTCGCGCCTCGTGACGCAGCCGCGCGCGAGCTCGCTGCCGATGCGCGCGCCGATGACGATGCCCAGCAGCATGAGCATGATGGCAACTATCGCCAGCGCGAACGCGCCCAAGCTACGCCTCCCCGTTCTGGCTCGCCCTGCGCGTGCGGCTCACCAGGTGGACCTTCGCGTCCCCGGTGACGGCGCCCTCCACGGACGACGCGCCCTTCTCGCCCTGCGCGCCCTGCGAGGCCGCCGCGGACGCGTCCGCGTACGGGTCCGCGTCCAGAAGCGACCAGTCAAGCCCGGCCGTCGTGCCCGTGGCCTCGTCCTCGTACAGCAGCGTCAGCGCCTGCGTGCCCAGCTTGGAGCCGCCGATCTGGCACAGCACGTCGTACAGGTTGAACGCGGTGTCCGCGCCGGGCAGCGTCACGTCCACGTCCTCGGCCTGGCGCAGCGCCAGCGCGATGTCCTTGCGCATGTGCTCGCTCAGGAAGCCGGGGGCGAAGTCGCCCACCACGGACTTCGGCGCCAGGCGCTCCAGGGCCGCGGAATCCGCCATGCCGCCGCTGAGCACGTCGATCACCTGGTCGGGGTCGAGCCCGGACTCCCGCGCCAGCGCGAGCGCGTCCGCGTAGCCCACCATGCACGAGGCGAGCGCCACCTGGTTGCACAGCTTGCACGCCTGGCCGTTGCCGGCGCGCCCCAGAAAGTGGACGCCCTTGCCAAACGCCCGCAGCACGGGGAGAAGGACCTTCGCCTCGTCCTCCGTGGCGCCCATCATGAGCGTGAGGGTGCCGTCCTCGGCACCCTGTTGCCCGCCCGTCACCGGGCAGTCCACGGCGTGCTTGTCCATCACGGCCGCCGCGTCGTGCAGCTCGCGCGCGAGCGTGGGCGAGCTCGTGGTGAGGTCGACCATCCACGAGCCCTTGCGCGCCGCGTCCAGGATGCCGTCCTTCCCCAGGTAGACGTCCTCCACATCGCTGGGGTAGCCCACCATGGTGAACGTCACGTCGGCGTCGCGCGCGGCCGCGGCCGGGCTGTCCGCCCAATGGGCCCCCTTCTGCAGGAGGTCCTCGGCCTTCTCCCTGGTCCTGTTGTGGACCGTCACGTCGAAGCCGGCGTCCATGATCCTGGAGGCGATTGGGGCGCCCATGATTCCGCAGCCCACAAACGCCACCCTGCGTACGCGCACGAGTGCCATGCTGTTCCCTTCTTGCGTACGGTCCCGCCTACTGGGCGGAGCCGCCCCTCTTCACCTTGCGGGCGATGCGGTCCGTAAGCGACATCTTCTCCCTGCGGTCCGTGCCCCAGAATACGAGCGCAACCATGCCGGGGCCCACGTGCGAGCCCAGGATGGGCGACACGCTGCTGTGGATGATCGCTACGTCCTCGCAGCCCTTCTCCTTGCGGACCTCGCGCTCGAGCCAGTCCGCGTCCTTCTGCGCGTCCGTCGACACGATGGCCAGGGGCAGCGTGGTGTCGTGGGCGTAGTTGTCGCGGAAGTCCTGCAGGATGGCGCGAAGGGCCTTCTTGCGGCCGCGGCACATGCCGCGTAGCGTGAGGGCGCCGTTCGTGTCGTACGAGAGCTCCGGCTTGATGTCGAGCTTGCCGCCCACGTTCGCCGCGGCGGGCGGGATGCGGCCGCCTGCGGCCAGCGCGTCGAAGCTGTCGAGCGTGAAGTAGCCGTGCACGAAGTAGCGCGCGTCGCTCGCCCACTCGTAGAGCTCCTTCGCGGAAAGGCCGTTAGAGGCCTGGTGCACCACCTCGATGGCCAGAAGCTCGCCGGCCGCGGAGTCGCACTTGTTGTCGAGCACGTAGATCTCGAAGTCCGGGTACTCCTTGCGCACCATCTCCGCTGCCTGGCGAGCGGAGTTGATGGAGGAGGAGAGCCCCTCCGTCAGGCCCATGTACAGCGTGGGCATGCCCTCCTGCGCGGCGCGCTTGAAGACCTCGTAGTACCTGCCGGGTGTGACGGCCGCCGTGGTGTAGTGCACGTCCGGGTGCTTGCGCATGTTCTCGTAGAACTCGTGCGGGTCGCTTTCGGCCCACATGTCGTCCACGTGCTCGCCGTCAGGCCCCACGTACGTGAACGGGATGACCTCCACGCCGAGCTGCTTCACGACGCCGGGCGCGAAGTCCGCCGTGGAGTCCACTATGACCTTGACGTTACGCCTCTGATGATAGGCGCGGCCGGCGCTCTTCACGCCGGCCGGAACATCAGGAGCGTCAGATATGGCTTGTGCCTGCTGACCCATCTGCTGCTTACCTCGCTAAGCCTGGTCGTCCTCTGGTTCGAGGCGCGGTTTGATGATTCCGTATCCACCATTATGACGGTGGTAGATGACGTTCACCAGCCCGGTCGCAGCATTTTCAAACACGTAGAAGTCGTGACCCAGCAGGTCCGTCTGCACAAGCGCCTGCTCCTCGGTCATCGGCTTCAGCTCGACGTACTTCTCGCGCACGAGCACGTCATCGTCGTCGTCCGTCGGCTCGATGAGCTCCGCGAGATCGTCCACGTGCTCCGGGACCGCGACGGCGGCGCGCTGCTTCCTGTCAATCACGCGGGTCTTGTACTTGCGCAGCTGGCGCGTGACCTTCTCGGCCGCCTCGTCGATGGCGGCGTACATGTCAGAGCTGCTTGCCTCCACGCGCACGACGTAGTCGCGCACGAATACCGTGACCTCGCACATCTTGCGATCGGGGTTGGACGGGTTCTTGTCGACGCGCAGCACGACGTCGCAGCTCATGGGCTTGATATCGAACACCTTGAGCGCTTCGCCGACCTTGCTGTTCACGTGCTCACGCATGGAATCGGACACGGAGACCTTGCGCCCGGAAATCTTGATATCAGCCATCAGTGCCTCCCACTATCGCGTTTTCTGCTCTTTTGGAGCACTTGCGTACCCTATTAATACCCAATGGTGCCGACAAAAGCCCCTTGCATTCGACATTCGGTAGGATTGACCGCCCCGCGCACCCGGCCCCTACACCGTGGCCGCGTTCGAGCCGGCCTCGTGGCCCGCGGACGCGCCTTCGAGCGACGCCTGGCTCGCGCCGGCGGAGTCGCCGTCCGTCGCGGTTCCCGTGCCCGTCGCGCCCGACGCGGCCGCACCGGACGCGCCCGCCGGAACGTCCTGCACCTGCGACGAGGCCGAAAGCGCGTCCATGCCCGCGACCCAGCGCCTGCGCACCAGCCCCATGAGACCGTTCTTCTCGACCGCGTCGTACGCGGCCTTCACGGCGTCCGCAAGCTCGGCGTTCTGGGAGGACACCGCGATGCCCTGGGCCCTTGGCGCGTCGAGCGTGCCCGCGAGGCACACCTCGTCGTAGCGGGCGGAGAGGTATGCGCCGCTGTACGCGTCGCACAGCACGTAGTCCACGCCTCCGGACTCGAGCGCGTCGAACGCGACGTTCAGGTTGTCGTACGTCTTGACCGACATCACGAGGCCGGTCTTGGAGAGCGCGGTCTGCGACACGGAGCCCGTCTGCACGCCGACGGACTTGGACGAGAGGTCGTCCACCTTCGCGACGCCCGTGTCGCCCTTGTGGAAGAACGCCGAGGCCTGCTCCGCGTAGTCGCCCACGACCGTCGCTCCGCCCACCTGGCCATCCACGGCGCCCATCAGCACGTCGCACGTGGTGCCCAGGCCGGGGTTCGCGTCGTCCACGCTCACGAAGCGCACCTTCAGGCCAAGCTCGTCCGCGAGCGCGCCCGCGAGGTCCACGTCCATGCCGTACGCCCTGCCCGAGCTCGAGCCCACGTACAGCGGCACCATGCTGTCCTGCGTGTCGATTCCCACGGTGAGCACGCCCTTGCTTATGGTCGACGTCACCTTTGGCGAAAGCGCGGCGGTCTTGGCGGCAAGCGCCTCGCCCACGCTGGCCCTTGGCCCCGCGACGGCGGACAGGGGGCTCGAGCAGCCCGACAGCGCGACGCAGGTTGCGAGCGCCGCCGCGGCGGCTACGGTGTTGCGGTGGACGGCTTTGCTCATCCCAGGACCTCTCCTCGTGCGACCTCAAACGCGTCCCACCCAGCTGACCTGGTATTTGACCCCACACTCGCGCACCGGGACCGTCGCTTCGGGGCTGCTCGGCCCCCCACTGTTGGCCCTCTCGCCCGGGAGGCCGGATGCCTCGAGGAATTACGGGCGGTGCGACTGACTTCTAGGACGAGCCATGCTCACTCGGCCGCGCACGTCCGAGCTTACGTGGATCCCTTTGGCCTCGTCTGCCATGGACTAGGGGCTTTGCCCCGCAACCACAGACCTGGATGGAACAATCGCATAGTATACCAGCACTTTCGTCACGCCCTCACCACACGCGCGCGAGCGAGCACGCACTCACGGCCAGCGCGCCGCGCGCCAGCAGGGCACGCGCCGCCTCGCGCACCGTCGCCCCGGTCGTGATCACGTCGTCCACCAGAAGCAGCCGCAGGCCCCGCACGTCCTCCACCACGCCGACCGTCCCCGCGAGGTTCGCGGCGCGCTCGTCGCGGCCCAGCTCGCGCTGGTCGCGGGCCGAGCGCCTCGCCAGCACGTCCGCAAGCGGCAGCCCCGTCTCGCGGGCGAGAAGAGCCGCCACCCGCTCCATGTGGTCAAACCCGCGCCTGGCGTATGCCTCGGCCGTCGCGGGCACGAAGCACACGCCGTCGAGTGCGCGCTCGTCGAAGCGGGGGGCTCCGTCCGCGCCCGGCCACGACGACGCCTCTTCGAGCGAGGTCAGCATGGCCGCCGCTATCACCGGCGCCATGCGCTTCTCGCCCTCGTCCTTGTAGCAGGTGATCATGCGCGCCGCGAGCCCCGCAAACGGCAGGCAGCACACGGTGCCGGCCAGCTCCCAGTCGCGCGAGCACTCCGTGCACGTGAGCCAGCCAAACGGGGCTCCGCACACCGGGCACGCCCAGCGCTGGTCTATCCACGGCAGCGCGGAGCGACAGTCCGCGCACAGAAGCTCCCCCGGCATGTCGCAGCCCACGCAGCGCGTCGGCCACAAAAGCTCCGCCATGCCGCCCGCAAGGTCCCGTATCGCGCCGCCAGTCACGCCCCACATGCACACGACCCCCCAACGCTTGCGCGCGGGGGGTCGTCGGTTTTGTGTCATGCTACCACGCCGGCGCTACAGCGAGAAGAGCGCGCACGCGTTTCTCCAGCAGGCGTCGTACGTGGACTGCCGAGCGTGCCCGCCGGCCTCGCGCACCTCCGCCAGCCTCGCAAGCGTGAACGCGACCATCGCCGGCTCGCACTCCTCGCCGCGCAGCGGCACGGGCGCCATGTACGGGGCGTCCGTCTCGCACAGGAGCTGCTCCTCCGGGCACAGCGCCGCCGCCTCGCGGATGTCGTCCGAGCGGTTGAACGTCATCGCGCCGCCAAACGCCACGTCGCAGCCCAGCTCGACGAACGGGGCCATCACGTCGGGGCCCTGCGTGAAGCAGTGCAGGTCGCACCCGCGCCCGGGCACGCCCTCCTCCCTCAGCACCCGCGCGGCCAGCACGTGAGCCTGGGCGTCGGGGTCGTCCGGGTTGTCGCGAATGTGCAGCTCTACAGGCAGGTCCCGCTCGTGCGCAATGCGCAGCTGCGCCCTGAACGCCGCCTCCTGCACGTCCGCGGGAAGCTCGTTGTACGGGCCGAAGTCGAGGCCTATCTCGCCCACGCCCACGCAGCGCGGGCTGTCGAGAAGAACGTCGAGCCTGGCCAGGGCATCGTCCGTGAGCTCCGCCGCGCCGTAGGGGTGCGCCCCCGCGACGATTCGCACGTTGTCCACGAGGTCAGGCACGTCCCGCCCGGGAAAAACCGGCGGCACGAGACCGTGCTCGGCGCACTCGTCCAGGCGCTCGGCCGCACGCTCCACCTGCTCGTCCAGCCACGAGAGCAGAGCCTGTGCCGTGGAGAACTTCCGCGGCACCTCGTCCACGGGATCGACGGGCACCACCAGCAGGCGAACGCCCGCCAGCGCGGCTCGGCAGATGGAGATGGAGGCGTCGTGCTTGCGGAAGCTCGTCAGATGGCCGTGGCTGTCCGCGATGGGGGCGAGCGGCGCGGGCAGCGGCTTCGCGCGGCCCTTCCGGTCGTGGAAGAGTTCCCCGTCCTCGAGCGTGAGGGCGTCCATGCCAAGCATCTCCTGCGACACGCCTACTCCTTCCCCACCTGTGACAGCGCGTCCGCAAGACGAATGAAGTCCTCGGTCGCGAGGGTCTCCGCGCGGGCCGTCGGCTCAATGCCGGTTGCGGACAGCGCCTCGTCCAACGCGTCCTTCGCGTAGCCCGCCGAAGACATGGAGTTTCGTATGGTCTTGCGACGCTGGGCGAACGCGGCCTCGATCACGCCTCTCGTGGCCTCGAGCATCGCCGGGGCGAGGGGCTCTCCCGTTGCGGGGTCGCGCGCGGGGTCGCGGTCGATCCTCACGACGGCGGAGTCAACGTGCGGGGGCGGCATGAAGTTACCTGGCCCCACCTCGAAGCGCCCGGTCACCGTTCCCAGGAGCGAGAGCTTCGCCGTGTAGGCGCCGTATGCCTTGCTGCCGGGCTTTGCGGAGATGCGGTCGGCGACCTCCGCCTGGACCATCACGACCGCGCGCCCGATGGTGGGCATCTGCTCGAACGTCTTCAGGATGATGGTCGCCGCCACCTGATAGGGCAGGTTTGAGACGAGCTTAGTCGGGGCGGGGTCGAGCCCCTCGATGCCAAGGTTGCGGACGGCATCCGTCAGCGCTCCCACGTCGACCCTGAGGGCGTCGCCCTCGAGCAGCGCGAAGCGCTCGGAGTCGCGCGCGCAGGTCTGTGCGAGCACGGGCGGCAGGGTCCTGTCCGCCTCGACGGAGCACACCGCCCCGGCATGCGGCAGCATGGCGACGGTAAGGGTCCCGATGCCGGGCCCGACCTCGAAGACCACGTCCTTCTCGCCCAGCTCCGCCAGGCCGAGGATGCGACCGATGACGGAGTCGTTCACCAGGAAGTTCTGCCCGAGGCGGTGCTTTGTGTAGAGGCCGAACCCGACCAGGACCTCGCGCGTCCTGGACGGGTTGGCGAGCCATGAGTACGGCGTCTGGGCCATGGGACTACTTCTTGGCCAGACGGGGGAAGAGCGCGTCGCCCTTGGTCACGGGAAGGCCGCCCTTGAGCTGGCCCCACTCGCATGCGGCCGCAAGGTCGTCGGTCGCCGCCTCGTCACCGTGGCTCATGCGGCGCAGCGCCTCCGCGGAGGTCTCGGGCATGAACGGCGCGAGCAGGTGCGCGCAGATGCGGATGGTCTCGAGCAGGTTCAGGATGATGTCCTGCAGCTCGCCCGCGCGGGCGGGGTCCTTCGCCACGTTCCAGGGCTCGGAGTCCTCGATGTAGTGGTTTGCCGCGTGGACCAGCTCCATCACGACGTCCTTCGCGTCGTCGTACTCGATCTTGTCCATGTGCGCGGCATAGCGTCCCTCGATGCCGAGCGCCACGTCCCTGAGCGGGTTCGGGCGCGTTGCCCAGCCCTCCGGGACCTCGGGGCTCTTGCCGTCGAAGTACTTCACGCTCATGTTGAGGGCGCGGCTCACGAGGTTGCCCCAGCTGTTGGCCAGGTCGGCGTTGTAGACCTGCTCCATGCGCTCGAAGGAGATGGCGGAATCCTCTCCATGGGCCACGTCGGTCATGAAGTAGTAGCGGTAGCCCTCGACGCCCAGGAGGTCGATGACTTCCTGCGGCGCGATGGCGTTGCCGCGGGACTTGCTCATCTTCTCGCCCTGGCCGGTCTCCTCGTTCTTGACCATGAGGAAGCCGTGCGCGAAGACGTGCTCGGGCAGGGCCTCGCCGATGGCCATGAGCATGGCGGGCCAGATGACGCAGTGGAAGCGGATGATGTCCTTGCCAACGACGTGGTACTGAGCGGGCCAGCGGTACGCGAGCTCCCTCTTCGCGGCCTCGCTGGGGTCGCCGTAGCCCACGGCCGTCATGTAGTTGAGCAGGGCGTCGAACCACACGTAGGTGACGTGCTTCTCGTCGAACGGGAGCTTGATGCCCCAGTCGAAGCTCGTGCGGGACACGGAGAGGTCCTGCAGGCCGCCCTCGACGAAGGTGCGCACCTCGTTCATGCGAAAGCCTGGCTGCACGAAGTCGGGATGCTCGTCGTAGAGCGCCAGCAGCTTGTCCTGGAAGGCGGAGAGCTTGAAGAACCAGGACTCCTCCTGCACGCGCTCCAGGGGACGGCCGCAGTCGGGGCAGAGGTGCTGGCCCTCGGTGTGACGGTCCTCGTCCGCATGGGCGACCTGCGTCTCAGTGAAGTAGGTCTCCTCGGGCACGCAGTACCAGCCGTCGTAGGAGCCCTTGTAGATGTAGCCGGACTCGCGCATGCGATCCCACAGGTACTGGACGGCGCGGGTCTGGCGCGGCTCGGTGGTGCGGATGAAGTCGTCGTTGGAGATCTCGAGGGTCTTCCAGAGGTCCTTGAAGTACGGCGCCTGGCTGTCGCACCACTCCTGCGGCTTCATGCCGTGCTCGCGGGCGGCCTCCTCGACCTTCTCGCCGTGCTCGTCCATGCCGGTCAGGAACTTGACGTCGTAGCCCTTGGCGCGACGGTAGCGCGCCTGGACGTCGCACAGGACCGTGGAGTACGCGGTTCCCAGGTGCGGCTTCGCGTTGACGTAGTAGATTGGCGTGGTGATGAAGAACGAGGGCTTGTCTGCCATGGTGCTGGTCTCCTAATGACGGAATGGTTGGCTTGCCGACGGCGCATGTCGCCGCGACGTTCGCGATGGACAATTGTAACTCAGGTGCATTCGCGCGGTTCGCGCAGGCTGTGGGCGCACATCTGCTCCACCTGTACGCGGGAGCGCACGGGCGCGCCCATGGGGACGACCCGGCGCTATCGTCCGCTCTCCCGCAGAATCGCGTCG
>ERZ1034871.252-NODE-252-length-32706-cov-11.169214_pt1 | contig 32706 bp, 29 predicted proteins | sample MGYA00520631_ERZ1034871 | MGnify/ENA primary metagenome ERZ1034871 (study PRJEB33766, sample SAMN09781721) | gut metagenome | biome: gut microbiome | host: Homo sapiens | place: Madagascar | study: EMG produced TPA metagenomics assembly of the PRJNA485056 data...
AGAGCCTGCCGTCCTTCACGCCATCACCCGAAATCGAGACGGAGGAGACCGGAACGGTCGTGTCGCAGGTGATCGCGGCCAGGGTCGCGGTCGAGCCGTCCCACTTCACGATGCCGCCGTTGTAGTCCAGGCCCGGCTGGCGGGATCCCGGATACTGCTGGCTGCCGCCGTCGTTGAAGATCACCTTCGCGTCCTTGGCGAGGCTGTCCGGAACAACGTACTTGTAACCGGTCTGATCGCAGTTGTCGGCCACTTCCATCTTCTCGCCCGGCCATGCCGCGTTGTTCACCGCGGTCGCGCCGTCGCCGGTGTACACGTAGGCGTACATCTGGCTCCAACCCGCAGGCTTGGCGGCGTAGATGGTGTTCGCAGCAACCGGCGGCTGCTTCTTGATGCCGGTCACCGTAACGGTGATCGAAGCGGTGGCCTTACCGGACTTCGCGGTGATCGTGGCCTTGCCGGCCTTCACCGGGGTAACCACACCCTTCGAGTTGACGGTCGCGACCGCCGTGTTGGAGGAGCTCCACGAAACGGAGTTGCCTGCCGGGTCGGTGGTGGCGGTCAGCTGCTTGGTGGTGGCGCCGTCGGTGATGTCGGTGGTGTAATCACCCTGGTTGATCTTCACGGACTTGGTTTCGACCGGAGGCTCTTCGCCGCCGATGTTGGCCATCTTCACGCTGAACATGTCGTCATCGGACTTCTCGAAGGAGTTATTCACCTGAGAACCGGTGTCCGGCAGGTCGGCATTGTCGTTCATTGCCAGATCGTACGGCAGGGAATCCATGGCGGACAGACCGAAGGTGGCTGCCAGCTCGATGCCGATACCGTTCGAGGCGATGCGGTCAGCGGTGGTGCCGATCTCTTCCAGCGGGATGGCGATCTCGTAGTGATCATCCATCTGAGCAGAGTTGTGGCCCTTCTCATTGAAGTTGACCCACTTGGCCTTGTCCTGGTTCTCGGCCTTCATATCGCCGATGACTCGGCCGTTGCTCTCGCCCCAGCCGCCGTCGATGCCGATGACATCCTTGCTCAGAATGCCATTGCCATAGCCGAACTTGATGCCGGACTTCTTGGTGTTGGTCTTGGCATTGGCAGCCGGACCATACGCGGCGTTGGCGTTCAGACCGGTCTCGTCACCCTTGTAGATCCACGGGCCGTTGGAACCGTTGGTGGAAATGGTCACCACATTGTTGAGCTTCTGCTCGCCACCCCAAGTGATGTTGGACGCCCACAGGGAACCACCGGTTTTCAGACCACCATTGTTGCCGACACGGGTGCTGTCATCCTTGGTATCGATGGCAATGTGGAACGGCAGGTTCTGGGTCTGCCACAGATGTCCTTGACTCAACGGGTAATCATCGCCAGTATCGACCACATCCTGAACGTTGGTCATTTCCCACATGAGGTACAGGTTGTTGTCATCATAGGCACCGTACAGCGCATACAAATCAATCGGAACCTCATACATGGAATTCGGACGGTACACGCGCGGATCGTCGTTGGCCGCACCTTGCGCGATGAGCATAGAGCTATCCCAATCGGCAATGCTCGCGCCCTTGCCGGACGTGAAGTTAATGGTCTTCTTGACGCCGTTGCCTACCTTGTTGGTGCTGTACTGCGCGGCAAGGTTCTGCGGCGGAACCTCCACCTTCTTCACAGTCACGGAAGCGCTCAGCGCCTGACCCTTCTTGACCTTCTTGCCATCCTTGGCCGCGGTGCCGGTCACCTTGACGGTAGCGGTCTCGCCAACGGAAAGAGTGTTACCAACGGAAATGACCTTTCCGTCAGTGAAGGAGCCGTTCTCGCCCTCGGTGGTGGTGTACTTCAGATTGTCGGCATCCTGCGCGCGCAACGTGACCTTGACATTGTCGGAGGAGAATTCCTTGGAAGCCGCTTCCACGGACACGTTCGGATCGGATTCGCCCTTCACGTAGAAGACGCTGACCGCGCCGCCCTTGGCGGTACCGGAAACGATCTTATGGTTGGAGACCACAATCTGACCACCATTGACCTCATCCGGGTAGGTGCCATCATCAAGCGTGGTGTCCATGCCGGAAAGGCTCTTGTCGCCGCCCATGTTGGCAATGACCACACCATCGTTCTGGATGCCGTCAGCCGTGGAGCGCTCAACCATCAGGCAGGACTTGTCGCCGCAGTTCTGCAGGTTCTCGCCCTTGCCATCCATGGCGTTACGGAAGTGGTTGACTGCCGCGACGGACTTGTTCTTCCACATGTCGTCACCGGCGTCGCCCAGCTGGGACTGCTCGGCGAACTGCGGGTTGGTGCCGCCAGAGCCCTTCGGACGGTTGAAGTACAGCGGAGCGCCGGCCCTACGAGAACCAACGACCGCCCAGCCCATCATGATCTGATAGTCGGTGAGGCCGGTGGATTCCTTGTCGCCGTTGGCGTAGTTATCATGGGACTCAACCCAGGTGACCAGCTGGTCTTCGCTTGCGCCGCCGGTATCGATGTTCTTCACCATCTTGACATCAAGGTTGTTCGAGCCGACAGCGGCGCGAATGGTCTTGCCGTAGTTGGAAGCGGTGTTGCCGCCGCCATCGGAGGAATTGTCGCGGAACATGTTGGCGTATGCCTTGTAGTCGAGACCGGAATCGCCCTGCAGCACCTCGCCGTACTGGAACTGGGACCCATTCTTCAGAATGGTGTTCCAGTAGTTCGACTGCTTATTGTCGAAGACTTCGGTCGGCAGCTCGACGTGCTTGGCGGCATCGTAACGGAAGCCGTCAACACCGTCCGCCACAGCGGTCTTCAGGAACTTCTGCATACGATCGGCAACAGCCTGGTTCTGCGTATTCAGATCCCACAGGCCAAGCAGATGGCACTGGGTCACTTTATAACGGCTGGAATAATCTTTGATTTCGCCGTTGGGGCCGTCACAACCGGTGCGCTTGTGGAAATAATCCGTGTTTTGCCAGTCGGTGTCGATGGCGTTCCAATCGGAGGTGAAGTGGTTGGCGACCACATCCACGATCACGCGCACGCCGTACTTGTGGGCGGTGGCGGTCATTTCCTTCAGATCAGCCTCAGTGCCGACCACGAAATTGCCGATGGAGGTGTTCGCCGGCTGGTACACGTAGTACCAGTTCTCGGTGAACTTCTTGCCATTGGCGGCGACTTCCTTGATCTTGCTCATCGGCTCGGTCTGCACGGAGGTGTAGCCGGCCGCGGCAATCTCAGGCATGTGCTGCGTAATGGTCTTGAACGACCACATCCATGCGTGCAGAATGGCACCGTTCTTCATATGCTTGGTCAGACCGTATTGGTTACGGGCAGCCTCGAAAGAAGAATTTCCAACGGTGTCCTGGTAGCTGTCACGATCGGCGGCAAGTGCGGTGGATGCCACACCCATACCGCCGAACAACGTGGCTACCGCCACTGCTCCGGCCGCGGCCTTCTTCCAGGCCTTCACCGCGCGGGCCTTACGCGCCGCGCGCCTGCGCTCCACACGAGTCATCATCTCTGGCTCGTCATGCGGAGGCTCTTTTTTGGTGAGTGCATTCGCCATTCCGGCGAACGTATGAGTGCTTAGCCGCACCTTACCCTCCCTGCTTCTTTGCGTCTTCAATGTGGTAACGTTCGTTTTGCAAACGTTATCCTTAAAAATATCATGTTTTTTCCCTATGAAAATTAGTACTTTTGCCTGCAATCGAATGAAACAATGAACTACTTTTTCTGACGATTTGCAAACGCTATCAGCGCACCGGCACACCCTATTTACACAGGAAAAGGCTTTGGACAGCCCATGATGCGCAAATGCAAGTGTTTCAGAAAATTTGCAGTCTGCACCGAGCGCACAAGACAGGATAGAATGCAAGGGGACTCGTCAAGGAGTGGAAAATGACATTCAATCTTTACATTTCGTTCCGCATGGTCGTCGAATTCGTAGGCGCCGCGGCCTGCGCGACGCAACTGTTCCAACATCGCACCTGGCCAGGCATCATCATGATGTCGTCAATCGCCCTGCTCTGGATTATCGGCGAACTGTGGCTCACCATGGTGTACAACCGCGCGCATCCGCGCCGCGACGAGCTGTCCGACGAGCATCAGGCCACCGCCATCCGCTTCACCTTCTTCATACTAGTGGCGGCACTGGTGGTGCTGGGCTTCATCGGCATGATCGTCTCGCTGTTCAAGCATGTGCCATTCAACATTCCCGCCATGGCGCTGCCGACCCTCGGCATGCTGGCGCTGGCCATCGCCGACGCGCGATACCTGTGGCTGGAACGTGCGGGCGGGGAAAACGGAGAAGACGATGAAGACTAGTCTGAAATTCAAACGTATGGAACGCGGGCTCAAACAGTCCGACCTCGCCGACCTCGTCAACGTGCGCCGCGAAACAATCGGACGACTCGAGCAGGGTCAGTACTGCCCATCGCTCAGGCTTGCCATGGATCTGGCAAAAGCGCTCGACACCACCGTCGAAGACCTGTTCAGTTTCGACGACGAGGAATAGCTTCGGCGTGTCGTTTCCTAATTTTCCTCAAGAATGGCGAGTTCCCAACGAAAATTCGATATTTGACGATTCGGGGGCATGTGCGAAGCTCGTCACATGATGAGACATCGACGTCACATATGTGCGAATGGCGTCACACCACGGGAAGGGCGCCATTCCAAGCGAAGCGTATAGTCAAGGCAGTAGCAGGGAACCGCAAGGCGAACTGCTGAAGACACTTCCACTTATTAGAGAGGAATTACGATCATGAAGAAGAAGATCGTTGCAATCCTGGCTACCATCGCCGCCGTGTTTGGCTTCGGTTTTGCCGCCAACTCCGCAATGGCTGTTGATCAGTATGGCGCAACCGGCAAGGTCGAAGGCTCCACTGTCACCTTCACTTTCACCAACCTGCCTAAGGGCAGGTACTACGTCGCTTCCGAGTCTGAAGCCGTTTCGGCCATCACACTCGCCGCCGCCAAGTCCAACATCGTGTCCATCACCGTTGACAATGGCACCGCCACTGCCACCTTCACCGTCAAAGCTTCCTGCAATGACACCAAAGTGACCGCCACCCTGTACAACGCTGACACAAACGAGGCGCTTACCAGTGCCGACGTCACCGTTCCCGCTACCGGCGCTTGCGAAACCACCACCAATGGCTCCGCTCAGACTGCTAACACCGGCGCTGCTATCGCTCCGTACATTGTGGCTGTCGTGCTGCTCGCCGCTGCCGGCATCTCCCTGGTCGCCGTTCGCAAGAGCTCTGCTCGCTGAATTTGATTCAGCCGGAACAACCGGAAAATAACTGAACATAACGTTCATAGACAAAAGGGGCTTGGGCCAATCCCAAGCCCCTTTTCTACATCTGGATCGCAAGCATTGACAATACTAAGTCAATGAAAAAACGTGAATCCACACAGTAAGAAGGAAACCGATGAAGGTTGTATTCGTCTGCACCGGCAACGTCTGCCGTTCCCCCATGGGAGAGCTGTTGCTCCCTCACTATATGCCCGATCTCGAGGCCGACAGCGCCGGCACGAGAGGACTCGACGCGCATGAAATCGCGCCAAACAGCGCAAAACTGCTGGCCGCGCATGGCATCGATACCAAACAGTTCCGTTCCAAACGCATCACCCCGCAACTGGCGAACAGCAGCGGCCTGATTCTGTGCTTTGAGCACGAACAGCGCAAGGAGATCGCGGTGATCGCTCCAACGGCGGCGCGCAGGACTTTCCTCATCAACGACTTCGCCAACATGTGCGCGTATTGCAAAGAACAGGGGTATATGGATGGCGATACGCGCGAGGAACGACTCGAATCCGTTATCGATAATGCCAGCATGATCCGCCCTATGATTCCCGATACCGCCAATATCGAAGATCCTATGGGTAAAGATTACGCGGTCTACGAGCGTTCATATCAGGAGATTTGCAAGGCTTTGCAGACCATTGCTGATACCACCACTCGATAACCCCTTACTGTAAGGGAGTCAAGCTGAAACCATGGTCACGCTCAGCGCCCTCCCCCACAAGGAGCTTTCCCCCATCTGGGAGGGCTCCTTGCTATTATGAGTTTGTTTTGGATTTTGAAAATCTCTGAGAGGGAAACATGGCCGCAGCAGAAAGTACAGCGCCACAAAACGGTCAGGTAGTGGTTGAGCCTACCGAAACGGAAGACAACGGCATCACCCTGATGGACCTGTTCCGTATTGTCCGCAAGCATATTGTGGTCGGCATCATCACTTTTGTGGTGGTCTTTGCCGCCGTGTGCGCCTACACGTTCCTGGTTCCGCCGAAATATTCGGCCACTTCCCAGGTGTTCGCCACGTACAGCGATTCCTCGGTGCAGGATAATAACATTTCCAACATCAACAGCGCCAGTACGTACATCACTAACCAGATTCAGTCGTACCCGACTCTGGCCACCACTGAATCCGTGCTGAAGCCAGTCATCGATGACTTGGGTCTCGACACTACTGTGGTGGGTCTTGCTGGTCAGCTGACGGTCACGAACCCGACGAACACCGCCTTCGTGAATATCACCGCGCAGAGCGGCGATGCGAAGCAGTCGTCCGACATCGCCAATGCGGTAGCCGAATCGTTAAGCAACGTAGTGGAAAAGTCGCTGTATGCGTCCGGCAAGGAATCACCGGTGAAGCTGTCCATCGTGCAGCGCGCCAGCGTGCCGGTCTCCCCCAGCTCTCCGAAGGTCGCACTGTATCTTGCCATCGGACTTGTCGGCGGCCTGATTCTCGGCGTCTTCGCCACGTTGATTCGCGATCTTATGGCCACCCGCGTGGAGGAAGCCAACGATCTGCAAGACATCATCAACGCCCCTATCATGGGCCGTATTCCAACAGACGACAGTCTGAAGGGCATCAAGCCGATCATCATCTCCTCCCCTGCCGGTCGTATTTCCGAGGAATTCCGCCGTATCCGCACCAACCTATCGTTCACGTCGAAGGTTGAAGGCTCCAACGCCCGCATGATTGTCATCACATCCGTCGGCCCGTCCGAAGGCAAGACCACCGTTTCCGTGAATGTGGCCGCAGCCTTGGCCGAGAACGGTGCCAAGGTGCTGCTCATCGACGCCGACCTGCGTCACCCGTCCGTGGCCGACCGACTTGGTTTGGAAGGCGGTGCTGGCTTGGCGCACGTCCTGTCCGGACAGGCCACTGTCAAGGATGTGGTGCAGCGCTATTGGAAGCCGAATCTGCATATCATGCCTGCCGGTCCGAAGCCGCCGAACGCTTCCATGCTGCTGAATTCGAAGACCATGACCGAAATGCTGGACATGGCCCTGCAGACCTACGATTACGTGATTGTGGATACCTCCCCGATGGTCGTGGCCAATGATGCCGCCGTATTCGGTGCGAAGAGCGATGGCGTGGTACTGGTTTCCGGCCGCGACGTCACCATGAAGCGCGATCTGAAGGATATTGCCGTTCAGCTTGAGAACCTCAACGTTCCGGTTGTTGGATTCGTGTTCAACTTCGAGAAGGAGCGCAAGACCTCCAACAACGACAATTACTACTATTACTACTATTACGACGAGGGCGGCAAGACGAGACACAAGGCTCCTAAGTCCCGCTCCGGAGCCAAGCGCAAGAAGTAGCTCGGGGTTAAAGTCCGCTGATTCAAGAGAAGGCTGGAAACCGCTGTGGTTTCCAGCCTTTCTTTATGTCTTCAAGGCTGACAGGTGAGGTGGATTCGATCTTTTCGTTTCGAGTCGGTTTTCGTCTCGTCTTATGCGCCTTTCCTTGTACGCCCTCTCTGCGCCCACAGCTGATATGGCACTTGCCGGATGCCGCTATCATGTGGGTATGAGACTTCTTGGCAATATTCTGTGGCTGATTCTGGGTGGACTGTTCCTGGCCGCCGGCTGGGCCGTCATCGGACTGGTGCTGTGCGTCACCATCGTCGGCATCCCGCTGGGCGTGCAGGCGTTCAAGATGGCGGGGCTGACGTTGACTCCGTTCGGCAAGACCGTGGTCTATGGAGGCGGCGTGGGCTCGGTGCTGGTCAATATCGTGTGGTTCGTGCTGGCCGGCGTGTGGATGGCGATCGGCTACGTGTGCGCCGGACTGCTGAACTGCATTACCATCATCGGCATTCCGTTCGGTATCCAGTCGTTCAAAATGGCCAAACTGGCGCTGTGGCCGTTTGGTTCGCAAATCCGCAGCCTGTAATCGCTCCAAAACACTCCAAATCACTTCAAATTACTTCATCCAACGTAGACGGCCATCAGCCGCCGTTTTGCATGTAAGTATTGAGGAGCTGCGGTCCGATTGGGCCGTGGCTCCTGCGGTTGAGCAGAAAGCGCCACCGTGGGCCGTGCCAAGCGATGTGGCCGCTGGAGCTTGTTGTTGCTGCCGTTGCTGCTGTTGTTGCTGAGCGACTTGGGCCAGCCTCTGCTCCTCCTGGGCCTTCTTCTTGGATTCCTCCCGCTGCGCAATGTTCTTCTCACGCTCGTCGAGCTGCGATTGGCGCTGGTCCTGCTCCTGCTGTTTCTGATCCTGTTGCTGTTGCGTCTGGTCCTGTTCGGACTTCTGCTCGTCAAGCTGCTTCTGCAACGAATCCTGTTCAGTTTTCTGCTGCTCCAGCTGTTTCTTGAGGTCTTGGATGCCGTCCAGTTGCTGGCTGAGCTTGTCAACTTGATGTTGCAGCTTGTCGTTCTGTTCCTGCTGCGAAGTCAATTGCCGCTGCAGTTCCTTGTATTGGCTGCTTTGCGTTGGATCCGCGCTCATGTTGCCAATGCCGAACGCCACGATGGCAACGAGAATAATGACGATCCACCGTTTCCAAGAGCCTGGCTGCTTGGACTTTTTCGTATGTTTTCCACCGGTTGGAGGGTCGGTTGGACCGTTTGGGGCCGAAGGCTCATTGTTTGAGACGGGCGTAGTGTTGGTCAAAGTCAGATTGTCCGCATCGGAAGGATATGGCATGACGGTGGTTTCCACTGGCGAAGTGGTCAGCGACAGTTGTGCAGCATCCGCTTTGGATCGTTTTGTGTTCTTCTTGGCTTTCTTCGCCTTGGCGGGCTTCTCATCTGAGATCTTTTGGCTGTAGCTGATGCCGGTTCCCGGAACACTGGCTCCGACATAGGTACCGCGCTTCCCCACTGTGACGTGTGGCGCTCCGCGTTTGCCGAATGTGACGCTGCTGATGCCGTTTTTGCCGAGATTGACGCGCACGCCTTTACCCAAGCTGATGCTTTTTCGAATCCTGAATCCCATGCTCTCCCCTTTGATAGCGTCTCTCTTGCTAGTCATTATATGACTTTCGGGGGTCGGTTCCGTTATTTCAGTACTCAAACGGAAACGTCATGCGCCTTCCGACTTGAGGGATTGCCAATTCTCCGGCGGCAAATCGAGTTTGAGGTATTCATATGGGTTCGTTTTGATTTCGGAAAGGATGCCCTTGGCATCGCAAATCCAGTTATTGCCCTTGTTGTCCCGAAAAGCAATGGCCGATTCGATACGTGCATGCATCCCTTCGCCAGGACAAGGAACATACGTAGCGAATTTTCCCGGAGGGACCGTACCGATACAAGCAGTGAAATCCGTTCCGCTCAGATAGTCGGAGCCGGCCCCTTGATATGTTCCGGAAGTGAGCACGACATCATAAATTGGCTGATCCGAACCATTATCGATAGAGACCTTCATCAAAGACATATCCTCTGTTTTCTGGATATTGCCTTTTACATCATGCATCACCCAAGACGATATCTCATTCGCCTGCGCGAATTTAGCAATCTGCTGATCATGATCTTTCGTGTAGTTATACGACGCAAAAGCAATAATGATAGAAGCAGCAGAAATAATAACTGTAAGAAAGTTGGCAACGTTATTAAGCCCTGGATGCTCAGTACTCAAGAAAGTTTTCAAGAAAACCCACACATCCTTGACCGTTTCCTCAATCTTTTGCCCAATACAGCATATACACATATCCCTCAAAATACGCGCCGCATCGAGACATCCATAAAAATCAGGAAGCACCCTTGAGATGGATATCTCTCGAGAATAAGCTCTTCTGGTTGGGGACGAGCATGATCTCGCCGTCGGCGATGCCCTTGAGATGCTGGCTATACGGGCTCTTGCCATAACGCTCCGCGGACTCCATGAGCTGGTCGCGCGTGATCCAACCGTTCTCGAAGGCGATCTCCTCCACAATCGCAATCGGCAGACCTTGCAACAATAAACGCAAGGCAAGCAGCGCACTACCTCGAATCTATAATGTTTCTTCTTCACCCTTATTAATCAATGTTTTATACTCTTCAATCAGCGTATCCACAATTTTCGGAATGTCCGTCCACGGCGCATAATCCCCGCTAGAGGGTCTGTTGTCTCGTATCCGGCGATGTTGCTCGCCCATATGCTTCTGCGCATTTTTAGCCGCCGTGGCATACTTCCCAGCTATCGCTTCCTGGCGAATGTGCTTGGGATTATTTCGATTCCGGCTCATGTCAATCAGCCCAAGTCGTTTAGCGAGCTTCTCGCATTCCGAAGTCTGAGTGTATGACAGGGGGCATGGCTGCTTGTGGTCAATCAGCCATACGTCAAAACACGGATTGGAGATGATTACTTCGACACCGCTTTGACGTCCTTTGTCTACGGCTGCACGCAGCTTGTCGCCGTTTTTGCCGAAATCGTCCACGTCCGTCACCGCCCACACCACCGCAAACGGATCATATGACTCTTTCTTCGCGTCCTTCTTGTCTTCGTGCAACAGCCTTGCCGCGCCCTCTACAAGAGTTTTGGGATCAACTCCGTCTGCTTCCACACGAACCGGATCATCCACTTCGCCGCTTTTAATTCGAAGGTTCTTTACATAGTCTCCGAACAAATGCCGTCTGACATATTGGAAGTATTCCACTTCTGTAACAATGCCTCCACTGTAGATGAGGAACCGTTTGTTTCTCGGCTTTGATTTCCCCCGGTGCCCGGCATTTGGCTTGTGTACCACTATTCCTCCCTTCAGACGTTATTCATTCATCCCGTTGCCAACGCGCAACTATCTATTGCACTATGCCTACATATCAGCGTTGGGATTCTTTTCCGGCGTTTTTGGCATTGTCGAAATGCTCTTTCACGGTCGCATACAGATTCGGCTGTGCAAGACCGCCATATACGCCATGACGGTAGTTCTTCCCAAAATTCTCCTTGGAGTTCGGGCTCCAATCCATCAGCCAATTCAGCGTGGATTCACCGGTATTGGGGTCTTTCTTTACGATCCATATCTGATCTCGGTCCAATACCCGGTCGTCGGTACCCGACGCACTGATCAACGTCTCGTTATGTGTAGTGAAGATCAGCTGCGAGTTGTTAGGGTTCGTTGCCGGATCCCTATACAGTTTGATGATTTCAGAAAACAGGCTCGTACTGATGCTGACATCCGGCTCATCAAGTAATGTGATCGAAGGTCGCTCCAGCGAATCAAGCACCCAGTCGAACAGCAACATCACGTTTTTGGTACCTTGCGATTCCCACTGTTCCGAAAGCTGACGGATCACGCCCCTCCCCTGATGGCTGAACAGTACGCGAGGCATAAAATACTCGGAGGAAGGTGATGAGCTAGAGGAATCGCCCAGTGGCTCATCGCCTGCTGGGGCCGAACTGCCCGATATTCCGCTTTCCGCCAGTTTTCGCAGTTCTTCCAGCAATTCTTCCGGAACGTCTTTTTCTTCGAAATCGACATCGGTTATACCGAGATCGGCCACTCTGATCAGTTTCGACAGCAACAATGCCCGTCTTGGATTCTTGCGGATTCGATGCACGAAAACTCCGAAGGAATTATCAAAATCTACGGCGGGATAGCACTGGATGCCATTTGCGATAGTGTCATATGCAGGCATCACACTTGTAATGTTCAGTGCTGCCGCGGCCGAAAGGAGAAGCGCGTTCTCCCGAACAAGGTGGGCAATCTTTCCTATGTTGTGGAATTGAGCGCCGATCTTGGTCTTCTTTCCGTCTTCACGTTCGAATATCACGGTGCGCCGATTAGTTTCGGAACGGAACATCCACAGCACTTCCTCCCGCACCTTGTGGGCATCGATACTGAACCAGTATTGGTAGCGGTTTTCGTCTTTGGCGATGAATTCGATATAGAACGTCGATGGCTGTTTTGCGCTTTCGTTATCCAGCAAAAAAGGCTGTGTATTGATGCCTTCGCGAGGTGCGAAACTGTTACGCACAAAGTTAGAGAAAAAATTCATGCATTTGAGCAGATTCGACTTGCCGGCAGCATTATCACCATAAATGACAGCAACCGGGGAAATCCGGTTCCATGCCCCTTGCTCATCTTGTGCACTATGTTGACCTTTGCGGAGCATGGTAAATTCCTGCTCGCTCTTAAAACTCAGACAATTTTCAACAGTGAAATTGAGCAGCATTCATTCCGCCCCTTGGTTTTCTGATTTTTCTCTACTGCAACGATATGATACATGAAACTCAGCAAATCTCAATCTTCAAGGCTCTTTTTAGACTTTATTAGCAGAATTCAGCCTGAAGCTATATAAATACACAGCTCCATCGCTTCATATGTCTCGCGTGACGAAAGAAGCTAGCAGTCGGTGACCTTTGGTAGGCAATAACGGCAACCTTGCAACGAGCAAATATTCCTTCTACATTTCTTCTGCGTGGCGGGTATCTCTTCCCCGCAGCAGTCATTCCGGCCCCGTACAATTTCACACGAGAGAACAAAGTCAGAGGAGAGAATCATGGACGAGAGCATCCAAAGAGCGAACGGCAGTGGCGCACACATCAGACACGCTGCACCGGCACGCTCCAGAAATTCAAATGGGGGAGGGTGCAGGAATTCCAGCATCGAACTATTGCGCATCATCGCGATGTTCATGATCCTCATGCACCACTTCATCGTCCACAACGGCTATGACGTGCTGAAACTCCCCCTGGGACCGGAACGCATCTTCTTCCAGCTCGTGATGCAGGGCGGCGGCAAAGTCGGCGTCGTCATCTTCTTCTCCATCTCCGCTTGGTTCTTTCTCGACAAAGAGCAAACCATCAAATCCAACCTCAAACGCGTGTGGATCATGGAACGCGAACTCCTGTTCTGGAGCCTCACCCTCGTGGCGTTCTACCTCGTGTTCGATCGTGCCGACCTCGGCATGAAAAACCTAGTGAAAAGTTTCGCCCCATTGACCATGAACGTGTGGTGGTACGCCACCGCCTACGCCATCTTCCTGGCACTGCTCCCCTTCCTCTCCAAAGGACTAAAGGCGCTCGGACGCGAATACCACCTCGCACTGGCCACGACCGTGCTGGCCATCTGGGGACTGACCAGCTTCATTCCCAAGACCTTGGGAGATTCCGCCCTGACCGGCGTATTCGGATTCATCTACCTGTTCATCCTCATCTCCGCCTACAAGTGGTACATGAAACCGTTATCCACCAAGCGGACCTGGCTGACAATCAGTATCGGACTCGGATTCTTCCTGCTCTACACATGCGCATCCATAGCACTATCATTACTCGGCCACAATATGGGCATATTCATCGCCCGCGATTGGAAACTGCCCGTCATCATGGTGGGCTTCGGCATGTTCCTGCTGTTCGACCACGTCACCTTCCACAACCGCATCATCAACCGAATCGCGCAATCCGCGTTCGCCACATACCTCATCACCGACTACGCCGCCTCCGAGAAACTGCTCTGGATCCGACTGTTCAACCTGAAGAACCTCTACCAACAGCCGTGGGCAATCCTGCGGATACTCGGCATCCTGCTGGCAATCTACGCAATCTGCACTCTGCTTGATTTCATCCGCCAGGCACTGTTCGCCATCACCATCGACCGGCGACGTGGACACTGGTTCGAGCTGCTGTGGGATAGGGTTTCCAAGTTGAAGCGCAGTAGGCTGAATCCCCCGCTGGACGATTCAGCCAATACCCGATGAGTTCCCATTGATACAGGAATCTGGTTTTTCTTACTTACCTTTCATATTTCTAGATAGGGGCTGCGGAGACACTGTGGAGACCACCATCAAAGATCCATGTAAAGCAATGAGTAACGGCGAGCGCTAAAAACGACACTAGTTTGATGGCAATCAAGCACGAGAGAAATGGTTCATTGTTATTTGTTGAAGAGCGGATGGCGAGCGGGCAACTAGCCCGCAGAACAGACCGGCATTGAAAAGGACATGGCAGATAGAGCAGACAGGTGGCAGCCCGTCATCATTCATCAGTTAAACGTCCGCTTCTCCTCAGGCTTGCGGCAAATTGTTCTTCCGTGATTTCTTCTGTCACCAGTCTGGAAATGAGTTTATATAGGGTATTTCGTTCTGGCTCTGGAGCATCATCGATATCCAAATCAATTCTTTCCATTTTCAGGATGGCTAAGGATATGGCCATTGCGGTGCGCTTGTTGCCATCAGCGAAATAATGATTTTTGGCTAGATGAAAGGTAAAATGCGCCATTTGTCGAAACAAATCTTCGAATCGTTCTTTCGGCGATTGCCCGAATACCAGCAGAAAAGTTGAATCAACAACGCTGCTTACGGAACTGGCGTCATTGGCTCTTTCCACGGTAAATCCGCCGATGTCGTCAAGTTGCTTCCTGTGTACTCGGACGATTGCTCGTGTCATTGCTTCTGCGAAATCATCAGACGGAAAAACGAGTGGCGGCGCTTGGATATGCCACTACTCGGCAGTGTATTGCTCAGGCATTAGTCATGGATTTATTGGACTGAAAACGAATCATTGGGATTGCGCGCATGCAACGCAACATCGGCCTTCCACGTATCGTATTTCCGGCTGCCCTCCGGCTTTAGCTCCGCAGGTTCGACGCTATATGTAATGCGCGCTCCGACTTCCAGCGCATAGTCGGTGAGCAATGTCACAAGTTTTTTCTTCCGTTCTCAATCTGAGATACGTAAGACTGGGACACGCCCATCTCATCTGCCAATTGCTTCTGAGTCATGCCCCGTTGCGCACGCAGGGAAACAAGCTCCTCAAGAAGCTGGTCCTCGGCGTGATACAAATCGTAGGCAAGTTCCCGATAATCGTAAGGAAGCCGACCATCCATGGTTTCCTCCTGTGGTGGATATTACTATAAGTAATATCCACCACAGGTTCGGCATTATTACCGTCAACCCTAATTATTATGAAATGGTCAATTTATGAAATTAACGACAATTGTTAAAAGGTATCATCTGTATCAGTTAACATATATATAGCTGAGCTGGCAGAGAGTTACAAGAGTCAAAGGAGGGAAAATGAGCAATATCATTGCCTTAATTTGGGATTTTGATAAGACCCTCGTAGATGGATATATGCAAGATCCTATTTTTAAAAAATATGGCGTAATCTCCAAAGACTACTGGAAAATGATTAACAATCTTCCTCAAAAATACAAGGAAGAGCAAGACGTTGAAGTCAACAAAGATACTATTTATCTCAACCAATTCATTAAAGATGCGCGCTCTGATGGCCGTTTCCCTGGACTAAATAACGAACAACTAAAAGAATTTGGCAAAGAATTAAAATTCTACAAAGGTGTCCCAGATATTTTCGAGGCAGTTAAACAAGTAGTCGATCAAGACGCATATAAAGAACGCGACATTCATGTGGAGAACTATGTTGTCAGTACTGGAATGTCCAAAGTAATTCAAGGTTCAAAAATTGAACCATATATGAAACACATCTGGGGATGTGAATTCATTGAAGATAAAAATGAAAATGGGCAAAAAGTTATTAGTGAACTTGGCTACACTATCGATAACACATCTAAGACCAGGGCTTTATTTGAAATAAACAAAGGTATTCCAGCAACTCCAAACATTGACGTAAACGCGAAAGTCCCCGAAGAACTACGCCGAGTCCAATTCAAAAATATGATCTATATTGCAGATGGCCCCAGCGACATCCCAGCATTTTCCGTCGTGAAACGGTACGGTGGTGCTACTTTTGCGGTTTACCCCAAGCACGACGAAAAAGCCTTTGATCAAGTCGAACAAATGCGAAGAGACGAACGCATCGACATGTATGCAGAAGCCGATTATTCCGAAGGAACAACAGCATATATGTGGCTAACACACAAAGTGAAACTTCTTGCTGAAGGTATAGTGCAGAGGGAAAAGAAGCGACTGGAGGAATCCATTTCAAGTGCGCCACATCATATTTCATAAACATTAGCCACTACCGCCCCTTCTTTTACATCCTTTATTATACGAAAGTCTAAGAGAAGGAACATCAGAATCAAACAATCAAAATTTTTAATTATCAGAAATCGGCGTTCTATCTTTTCTTCCTGTCTGACCTATCAGACAGGAAGAACGTGGGTAACAGCACTATAATTTGTCGTGAGCAGATTCAAATCCAATAGGATTACGAGAAGAAGCTTTCCTCTGCAAATCGATTAGATGGAAAACCTCAGATTCATCTAGATCAAGCCATCGACCATCGAAAGGCGACTGATAAAACTCATTCGGAGGCAGCGGAACAATCTTACTCCCCTTTTCCGATGCATGAGAACGCATTGCCGTCTCCTTTCTATGTGGTTCACGTCAGTATAACGCGTGAATCTGGACAACACACTATGACCAAGCTCATTTTTTCATCACAACGCTTTTCGTAACTCACTACTCCATTCGTTTACCATACCTTGCATTTTCTTTGCGAGATTTTTATTATCAACACTGTTTATTTTCTTACCTATCCCGATAGAAAGAACAGCCATTGGCAGGATACTGAACCCTTTGGATTCCTGCACCTGAATAGGGAACGCCATTACCTGTTTCCATATTCCATTTTCAAAACTCTGACTACTGCTTTGATTAGTCCCAAGAACACGTCCTGCAATATATGGGCTATCAAACCCGACCGCCTCATTCCGCAGCTGTTCTTTGTACAGATAAATACGATCATGAGTAGCATATCGCGTGAGTTGACTGCCATGCGCAATCCAGAGAGTCACATTGATTCTGCAATGTCCAATCAACGCCTCACACTGACTAGCTTGCTCATGAAGCTTCTCTGCGAACCTCTCTTGATAAGAACGAAATTCCGTTCCCGTTAACTTCTTCCATAGCCGTTTAGTTCTTGTTGCTGGAGGGCAGTAGCTAGAATTCCCCATATAACCAATCTCGTTAATCAGCGTTGCCGCATCAGTATAATCATTCACAAAAATCGGATGAAATCCAATTGATTCCCATTGAGCAGCAAGCACTTTCTTCATTCCCATAAACTGATTTAGCGTCACCTCGGGCATACTTTCACGCGCAATCAAAACCGTAGCCCGAGAATCACCTGAGTTCTGTAAAACATCAGACAACCAGAATCTCATATCAGGATCGCTAAAAGACGTTCCGGCAATAAGTAAATGATGCCCCTCTGTCACTGTCTGCTCAAGATAATGCTTAGCATGGTTCTTACTATCTCTCATAGCTTTGTTGTAGTCATCATACGTAAGAACAACATCTTCTACAGTTGCCGAACTTCCATCACTTGCCGGGAAAACCTTACCGTGTAAATGCTCGACAGGAGGAAAAGTCTGTTTCCCTGAATCAACCGCAATGCGAGCAATGGCATATTCAAGAAGTAAATCAAAATTTAGAGTCGCCAAATGAACAGATTCCTGATGTTGGAAAGCGAGTCTTGCTGTTTGCTGATGGAAATATGACGGAGGATACGGGTTATATGAAGCACCCTCCGGGTATAGTGCGGCGAGGATACATCTCTTCCACTCATTCTCATTGCCGCAATGTTGTTTTACAGCTTCAGCTAAAAATAGCAAATCACCGGCATCACATAATAACGACGCCATATTTGCAGACACTGTCATTCCTTGTTGTCGGAGCATATTGCCAATTAAATCTTTCCATGAAGGCAACCCCGAAGGAACGGACGCTCCAGCACCAAGCAATATCGTCAGTTCTTCGTTTCGGTCTATGCGCGGAAGCTGACTAATGATTGACCACTCCAACTGAGATGCGACCATAAGAATTACCACCCCACCTATTCCGTCTCCATCAACGCATAAGACATGTCAATAATTTTTTGATATTATCACATCGATAGCGCAGCCTTTCGAACCCATTGTCTAAATGAAAGTGCAACACCATTGTTAGACTTGTAATTTTAGCAGTTCGTCGGCGAATGACTCGGCGATAATCTCTAATCTCTTGCAGGTCGCGACCCATCTCCATGGCAATCGAGCAGCGTTTCGGCGGATACCGACAGACCATGCAGTTCCTGTTCTCGTTGCTGCCGCGCAGCTACAAACTGCACGGGGTCGGCGAAATAGGTGACCACACCCACCTCATCGCGCAGCCGCACGTGCCGGGCGAACTCGGTGCCGCTATCATGTGTGACAGCTGACACATGCGACCGCACAATTTTCCATAGACACAGCCATGTGCACTCCAAATGCACAATATCTCGGGCGCAACCATACGAGATAACGCCCGAATTTCTGCGCACTTTGTGATTTGAGTTTCCTGGAAGAGGACATGGCCCGTGCTGGGTACGATTTTCAGTCGCTAACACTAGAAAACCGCGATTGAAAAGAGGCAGAGGCCATGTCCAAGGAAATCATACAGTTCGACGACGCCATGTTCGAGACAAAGCTCGACGCCATGGTGCGTGACAAGGTCGAACAAATAGTCAACGCGATGCCCGACGCTTCAGGCTGACGAGATCGCCAACGCCGCGAGATACGAACGAACCGGCGAACGCAAGGTGTACCGCGCCGGCCACTACGAACGCAAGCTCACCGCCAAGGCCGGCAGGCTCGAGCTGAAGGTGCCGAAACTCAAGGGCGCCCTGTTCGAGTCCGCGGTGATCGAACGCTACCGGCGGCGCGAGCAGAGCGTCGAGGAATCCCTGATCGACATGTACCTGGCGGGCGTGAGCACCCGCCAGGTCGACGACATCAGCCAATTGCTGTGGGGAGACCGCATGCCCTCGCAGACATTGAGCGACAAGCTCAAAAGGATCTACGGGGAGATCGACCAGTGGCGCACGAGGCCGTTGGAATCCGAATACCCGTACGTGTTCGTGGACGGCGTGTGGCACAAGCGCTCATGGGGCGGGCACGTGGAGAACGTGAGCGTCCTGGTCGCCATCGGAATCAACGCGGAGGGGCATCGCGAGGTCATCGGCGTCACGGAGGGCATGAGGGAGGACTCGGCCAGCTGGGAGCAGTTCTTCAGAGGCATGATCGAACGCGGCCTGAAGGGCGTCAGGCTCGTGGTCGGCGACCGGTGCGCCGGACTGGTGGCCACGGTCGGCTCGATGCTGCCCAAGGCGAAGTACCAACGCTGCATGGTGCATTTCATGCGCAACGTGCTCTCGAAGACGCCGCCGAGCCACCGCGAATGGGCGTCCGCCGCCCTGAAGGCGATATTCGCCATGGAAAGCCGGGAATCCGCGCTGGCCAAGGCCGAGACGGTCGCCAGGGAGATGGAAGGCGGGAGGCTGAAGGCCGCGGCGAACTGCCTGCGGGAGGGAATCCGGGAGACGACGACCTGTCTGCTGCCCGAGTATCCCGGACGGGCACCGCAGGCGCATCCGCACGAACAACATGATCGAACGGCCCAACCGGGAGATCAGGCGGCGCACGCGCGTGGCCGGCGGCTTCCCCGACGGCAACAGCGCGCTCATGCTCATCTGCGCGCGTATCAGGTGCGTCACCGCGAACGGATGGTCGACCCGCCGCTACCTGGACATGTCCCGGCTTGATGACAACCTCACGGGAGCAAACTGATCATCGCGCCATGGACGGCCATGATCCAAAGTGCGCAACTTTCCGGACACTACCCGCCCTCACGAGCTATCATGTAGATATGAGTGAAGATATTAAATTAAATGACCTGCTTCGCCTCACTGACGAGGAAATCAGCAGGACGAAAATCCGTTTCATGACCAACTACAATGGCACCGAACCCATCAAGGTGTTCAGGAGAGACCCCGATGAGCTCAACACCGATTGGCTTCTGTCCCGAAAAAGGAACGACAACGGGAAAGATGCGGAGCACCTGCACAAGGGGGAGAACGTGATCGGCCTGGTACGTCTTCCAGAAAACAACGACCTCTGGGGGCTCACATGTCTCAAGCGTATCGGGAACCCATTGGAATGCCCAAAGGAAAAGAGCGAAGACGACGACCCCCACTATGTCGGCTACGAGGGAGAGGAACTGACCAAATACCGCAAATTCTACGGCAGAGTCATCGTGCGCTATCACAAGAACACACAACAGCCCATACGGTATGCAGAAGGACTTTTAGACAATCTCATCGTCGAGGAAGTCCTATCCTCTGCAGAATCCCTATAGTGACGCCTTCGTAAGATACGGAAACAGCACCGCATTACGATTCAGGCATTAAAAAAAATCCGTGCGATCAGATGAATGGTCACACGGATTTCTAGTATGCAGAAACTCGCGCACAGCTATGGCATGATATGGCCACAACAAACGATGACAATCCGTCTTACATTAGTTTAGCTTTATGAAATATAATCGAAAGGATTTACATGAGAACGCTGTATCTTCTTGGTAATGGCTTCGACTTAGCATGCGGGTTGAAATCTCGCTATGCAGATTATTTTGAATCACGTTTCAAATGGTACAAAGGATATAACTCTTCTGATTCAAAAGCGATTCCAGCAATTTATAAAGAAATTCAAGACGGAGGCATCAAGAATATTCCCTCTGCTTGGTTCATTGTCTTTGCCTATGAACATGACCAACCTGGTTATAGGAATGATTATGTTCTTTGGAAAGATATAGAAAAAAATATCGATACGTTTTTACAGGATTATCCACAAGAAAACGAGATATCTATCAGCGAATATTTTAAATATTTTTCCAATAGCCCAGAAAATACATCTCCTCAAAAGAAGAGCATGTATGAGCTTTTAACACTTTACTTCCAAAAGAAGGATATCGCTTTCCGTACAGAAGAAAATTTATTTGACATATTTGATCAAGAGCTAAGCAATCTTGAAAACGATTTTGCAAAATATTTAAGGACAATAGACCAAAATCCCAACTATCAAGCCAACGCAAAGCTACTATTTGAAAAAATTCAGAAAGCCGAGACCTCAAAACGGATTGAATATGTGACCTTTGGAACCATCGGAGGACATATGTCCAGTATGCCCAAAGAGCCCCACGAAGAATTTGTAATGTCTTTTAACTACACCCGGCCATTGGAAGACATACCTAACTACGTTAACCTTCATGGTGAAGAGAATCAGGGCACTGCCATGTTTGGCATCGCAGACGACAACGGTTACCCTACTAAAACTGAGATGAAGATTACATCAGGTTACCGCTCTTCTTTCTTCAAAGACACAAGACGACAACAAAAAGAATGCTTAGATAGGCAATCTGCAAGAACCATTAATGAATTAAGTAAAAAACAAATTGACGAAATCAAATGTTTCGGATGTTCATTCAGCGATGCTGATTTTGATTATTTCAGAAGATATTTTGATCTTGCAAAATTTGACAAATCCGACTCTACGTTGGGTATATATTACACGAACGGCATATCCAGAAAATCTGCAATAAAAGATTTACGCAAACTGCTTAATAAATACGATTTAGCTCACGAATCTGATAATAATACGTATCAAACCTTGGAAAATAGTGGCAGAATTTCTTTTGAAGAAATCCAACTTCCATTAAGCAATACAAAATAACAAGTATTTCGAATCTTATTACGCTTGGGGATTCTTCAGCCACTAGATATACAAGGTTGCGCATTTGGGAATCATGCATGTGACGTAAAATCCTAGGTGCGCAACCTCTCGGTCACTACTCTGCTGATTCCAGATCACCTTTTAAAATATCTGTGGGCTAAACGTCCAGCTTTTCTTTCAATGCTTTCCTCATAGAAGAACCTATTGAATCTTCCAGGGCAATCAGTCGTTCTCTCATTCTGGCAGGAATTTCCTCAGTAGATTCGATCACCGCTTCAGCTACCCATTCTTTTTGAGCAAGCGTACCGTTCGCCATTATGTCCTCAACAGTTTCGGTTACGATCACGCCACCGAAATTGCATAGCTCGAGTTTGGTCAACGCGCCGGCCGCAGTATCGCACATGCCAGCAGGTCCCATTTTCAGCATGGTGACCATCAACTGTACGTACCTCTCAGCGGGGAACCGTTGCACTATGCGAGCGACCGCATTATATCGCTTATTCGATATCAGATAATCAATAATATTTTGACGTTCATCCTCACACAGTGATGCCATCGCCTCATACGCTAGCCAATAGACAATATTGGCCTTATCCTCAAAGCTTTTGACAAAACACGACAACATGCTGAAAAGTTCCTCTCGAATTCCATCAGGCAATTCATTACTGAAATGTATAAGGAATTTCAAAGGCCATCTTTTGTCTTGAAACGCCTCAGCGTTGGACAGCATAAGCTTCGCGAATGAATCCCAATCAACTAATTCCGGATGAGCATATCCGCAGAAGAGGAATACGCTCAGCATGTGATCCACACCATGAACAGCAATAACCCCAGACTGTTCGTAGCTTGCTATTGTCTCAGCACAATATGCAGAAAAACAGTCAGAAACCCTTCGGATCTCTTCCTCAGAAAGCTTTTGCGCATCATCGACGCTCTTGATTACATCAACTTGACCGCTCTTCACCTTTACGTGCCATTGCGCTTCCGATTCCTCATCATGAGAGCTTTGCTTATATTCGTACCATTGCTGCAGAGAGCCTGCATCGCCTCGTTGCAGCAAGATTGCCAGATTGTCATCACCCCAAAAGGACTCCGGAAACAGAATCGTCAGATTCTGCGCTTCCGAGGCATAGCTTTCTCCCACGCCAGGCAGCTCCAAAAACCATTGCTCAATCTCTTCCTGTGCATCTCGACTTGCAGCCATATAACAAGCTTTAAGCGTCTTGAACAGTTCAATAGGGATATTGAACGTCGCAGAAACCTTTCGGACGTATTCCCGCACAGACGCCAACGTCGTCAAGCACCAACGGCAAACTTCATCAGCCTTATCTGCAGAAAGATAATCACCTATGCACTGGAACAATGTCAGATCATTCAGTGCCGTTGAATGCGTGGACTCATTCAACGATACAGTTTCGGCATATTCAACAATCCTGGAGTTTGAAGTTCTCTGGATAGCGGACCGAAGCGCTTTCCGATAATCATCTCTGGAAGAACACCGCCGAAACATTTCAAGCACATTGACGATGTCCGTTCTCCCCTCATTATCATCCTCAATCTGAGCATACGCATTTTCTGCCTGCAAACAGCAATATCTTTTCCACGCATCTCTGTCACCGAGAAATGCCGTCTGAAGAATAAGGGAGATAAAACGTCGTCTTAGCGAATAGGTTTTCTCTGCTTCTCCAATGCTATGAAGCCACCGATTCGACACTGCGTTACCCGCAATGCCGCATTCTCCCAATTCAAGCCACCAGAAAATTGGATTATCTGACGATTGAATCACTTCGGCTGTATCAACTTGCCTTCCCGATGACTTAACATTCCCCCAAATCCAATCGTATTGCCATAGCAACCTTACCGCCACACCGCAGATTCCATTAGCGGTAATATCATCTGGATTCTGCAAGCAAAGACTCACTGCATTCGAACCGGCAGAAATAGCTTCATCCTTACGACCGAGTTCAAACATCGCCCATGATTCGTGAACCAGCAGCCACGCTTTATCTACAGGATAAAGATCATAAGTCATAACAGCTTCAATATGTTGAAGAGCGGCACTCCAATCATTATCATCTATATCAAAGGCAAATTGCATTACCGCCGATGCGGCTTGCTCTTCAGGAGATTTCGCAACCGAAAAAAGCTCATCCAAGCGTCCACCCTGTCCATCAAGGTAATCATAAAAAGCTGCGGCCGCCTTCCAGCACCAGTCAGATGAAGCCCATGCCTCATCCTTTCTTTTCCCTTTCTGCATGGCCACGTCAGCCATGGAACCACTTCCCGCTCTCCAGTACCACTCCAATCCATACTCATTCCCATATAGCAAGGAAGCCAAGGCCTCATGACCTTTCAAGTTATCTATATGTTTATTCACATGCGGGGCTATCACACGAGGAGCGAGCATTGCGAGTCGAATGCGATCCTGGGTTTTAATGTTTTTCAGGCCATTCCACACAACTCCGTTGAATGCAGACTTCTCATACGTGCTGCATGCGAACTCATAAATCTCTTCTTCATCTGTCTTTTCCAGCACATGATCCTTGTATACAAGAATCTTGGGTTTTCGGGAAGAACGGTCAATCTGCGAAGGCTCGATCTTGGACCAATACATTGTTCCTTCATTAGAAATCAGAACAACAATATGAGCAATTCTCCCATTAGTCCACGAAACTTCATGATTGGCATCAAATCCGAACCACCAGCCAATCACATTACCTTGCTCATCCTTTTTAGGATGCCTGAAGTAGCTTGCTCCTTTCTTTACTTGCACACCAAGAACCACAAATGAAGGAATTCCCTCATCGCTCACCGGCATCACCCATAAATCAGTGCCAAAATCAATGTCCTTGGACATTATGCACCATTGGAAAGTGTCAGAGAAAAAAGCCTTTACCTGATTTTCACCGCCCTCTCCCCTTCGAGCTTCCGGTGAGATTCTGACCCCAAATGTTCCAGGCATAACCACTATCTTTCACAAGTAACTTCGTCATGTATTTTTCACTCGTTTTGCTCTGAATCTTACAGTACAAAGGACAAATGTTTGAGTCGGTTTAGATAACCCCGAGATTCTATGTGCTCTTAAGTTTCACCCTTGAGATAAAAATAACGCAATGGCCTTTCGCTGTTTGGTGTGGGTGAAAGGCCGACAAAAGTGGGTGGTCTGATTACCTAAATCAGACCACCCACTCACACATTGAAACCGTCCTATAGCGTCAGATTTTCTTGACGATGGTTTTCGGATCTCGTCGCGTCGAGCGGCAGACTGGTACGGATTCTGGGAAGTTGCCTACCGCGATATACATCACGGGCAACTCGTAGTCAGGAATGTTCAGCAGTATACGTGTCTGCCGATCCTGGGAGAGGCTGAACATGGCGTTCAACGGACAAGCTGCAAGACCATACGCTTCCAATGCATACAGCAGTGACATAGAGGACAAGCCACCATCCACGAACGGTTCGTTGCGTTCGTGGATGTTCATGAACGCTCTAATATCCGAAGTGATCAGCAGCAATACAGGCGGCATGCCGTACCCATTAAATCCACCTTGAATCTTCAAGGCTGTTGCAATTTTCTCCGGATCGGTAATCTGGTACACGCGGGTTGCCTGACGATTGCATACGGACGGAGTCTTCATCGACACTTCATAAACCTTGTCGAGCAGGTCTTGGGAGACGGGTTTGCTCGCGTATTCGCGTACGGAATACCTGTTCTGCGCAAGCTGGACGAAATCCACAGAGAGATTATTCACTTTAGAGGCCGATTCCATCACAAACGAACCAGCATTAACCGCTGAATCATAGGCCTTACACTCTTGCGCAGCCTTCCAAATGGATTCAGGGAACATGGCTTCGACCTGAGCAAGATCATAGCCTTGTTCCTCATGACGCCGCTGATATTCATGCAATACCGCCAATCCCTGGATATACAGCGGATTCACAGAATATTCCGGATCCGCTTTCTCCAGCAGAACCAAACGCTTGGAAATCTCGCTGAGCACGCCTTTGCCGAAGCCAAGCCTGAAATGGACGTGGCTCAGTCCCTTTTCGAGCCTGTGAATGTCAAACGCCAAGCGGGTCTCCACACGAACCTTATCGGTGGAAGAGTCCAAGGAAATCCAACGCATAAAGCGTTGGCTTTGTGTTCTCTCCGCTTTTCTTCCGTTATGGGTTTCTTTTGCGGATTGCAGTTTTGCCCATATCGGACGAGGAACAATTTGTTTGATGGCTTGTTTTGCTGACATGCGAGTTCTCCTTGTTGTTTTCCGTGTATTCAAATCGGTCCTTCAATCGTCACTAGGCAGACAGAACATACGATTGTTCGTCGCTGAAAGCTGAATGGGCAATAGAAAAAGCGTCGACGACATCGGTACACTTAATCGGTGCCAATGTCGACGACGCTACGAAAACGAAAGTACGGAAAGAACGCGCAGTCAGGTAGAGAGTACCGCTAGCTACGCCCCCCCCATTAGATTTTTAATGCTCTTCGCCAAAGTTGCGGGCAATATGGTTTTGACCAACTGCTTGGCTTTGCGTAGCACACGCTTCTTAAACGGCACGCTCACCCGTGCGTATTGCCTTTCCATAGGCTTCATGCGCTTCTTGAACATGTTGAAGTCATTGGTCGCAACGGCCTCGCGATATGCTGCAAAACTTTCATTCTTCAGCGTGGTGCGCATGGCATACGTCTTTTGACGCTGTTCGCTGATTCCGTCCAACGACGGCTTCACACGCTTGGTCGGAGTCCATTCTCCACGTTCCTGATGCACGTGGAGACGGTAGGCCAGTCCTTGCCTGCGGTGACGGAAACCGCCCGCTTGGGACTGGTACACCTCGGCGGAATCGGAATCATGCAGTACAAGCTCGTCTCGGTGTGCATCGATGAGATCCTGCACGTCTTGGTTGCGCACCACGATTACGTTGCAGCCTTCGCCATCGTTCACGTATTTGGGAATCCATGCGTCACCGAAGGTCACGTCGGCGGTTTCCGCGAGCACGTCGTCGCAATAGTCGCACGCGTTGTATTTGAAGTAGCCTAGACCCCAGTTGGTGGTGGAAAGTTCCGCGGTTCGCGTCACCACTGGCTCGCCGCCGCTGACGCGTTTCACTTCCACCGCGTAATCGGACGCAGGGCTTCCGGGCGTCTTGTGCCGGAAGTCCACGCGGGCGATGTCTTCCAAAGGAACGCCCGATTCCCAGGCTTCGCTTTTCGCGAAGAAATCGGATTTCAGATGTCCGCACACCAGGCCAATGCAGTAGCGGATGCGTTCGTTCAATACCGGATCCTGACGGCGAAGCAAACGAACGGCCTTCACGAAACAGGGAATGCCGATGAACAGGTAACGACCTTCATGCTTTCGCACGTAAGCCAATACCTCGCTCATTTCCACGGGATAATACTTGGACTTGGCACCGGTCTTCAATTCCTCGACCGAGTGCGAGACCTGGTAAGTGTACATATGTTCCGGATCAGGACCGTCCTTAACGTGCACGACGGCGTCGACCAGTCCGTCTTCCAACATTTTCGAGGCAAGCCAGCTGACCATGCCGCCGGAACTGCCGCGGGAACGCCAACCATCCGCGGACACGTACCCCACGTAGGCGTTCAGATAGTAGCCCAGGTACTGGTCGTGCTGTATGCCAGCCTGCGAGCCGAACAGATCGTTTCCGATAGCGTCTTCGTTGGTTGAGCTCGCGAAAGGACATGCGCTTTCAACCTTGGCAGGGTTTTGAATTCCATCTTGAATAAACGCTTGATAGCAGCCGTCGTTGTTCTTGGCGATGGTGAACGCCGGATCCAGGAATGCGCAGGTTCCGCAGCCAACACAATAGGTTGCGGAACCGCCTATGGAATCGGCGTCTGGCGAGGAGATCACCCTCTCCATGACGTTTGAGTCGCTCATCGAATTACCTTTCTCTTGATTCGACCAATAACTTTCTCCCGTTCCTCACCGGTCAGCGACACCTTCATCGCACCGGAAAGAAACAGGATGGAATAGACAACACCCCACATGAGGAACATGAGGATGGAATTCACTGGCAGGAAATGTGTTCCCAGCAGGCAGATGGCCGTCACGATGAGAGCCAAAGCGATAGTGGGCAGCATGTTCTTCCAGAAGTAGACCATGTCGAGACCGATACGGGTGTGGTAATACCAATTCATGAACAGGCCAGTGCCGAGCACGATACTGGCTAGGTAGCCGATGGCAGTGGCCCAGTAACCCATGATCGGGATGAAGATAACACAAATCACGATGTCGACAACCGAAGTCAGAACGTAAATCAGGCTACGCACCTTATGACGGTTTTTCGCGCGCTGAATTTCAATGCCCGTGTTCTGTGTGAGAGGAACCATAACCGGCAGCGTCATGATCAGTATAAGCCAGTAGGCATCGGCGTTAGCGTCCCCCGCCCATATATGGATGAAATACCGTCCAAGTACAATAAATCCGCCGAACAGGTACCAGAACAGCACCATCTGGTACCGTCCCACACGCGTCATAAGCCGTGTGAGCACATTGTTGTCATCTGACTCGGCAACGATGCGATTAATCATGGGAACGAACACGTTCGACATGGTGGTGCTCATGGAGAAGAAGATATTCCTAATCTGCAGTGCGATAGCGAATACCGCCACCGCGGTCGCACTGGCCATAGCCCCCAACAGGAAGTTCGGTACGTTGTTGTTTACCAGGTCGAAAATCTGGTTGAGGAAGATCCAGAAGCTGAACACCGCGATGGCCTTGAACATCGACCATTCCAAACCCTTGAAAGTGAAACGCATGCCAAGCGTGCGCGTGGCATACCAGATGTTCATCAGCAGCAGCACGCTAGTGATGGTCAGCTGCGCACAGGCGACGCCGACCGCCCCCATGCCCAGCCAGAGCAGAAGCACCGCCAGAAACGGCTGAGCGATGGAAGTAAGCAGCTGCCTGGACTGCTGGAACACAAACTTCTCGTGCGACACGATGTAGGAGTCAAACGGCGTGGACAGCAACTGAATCGCCACATTGACTGTCATGATGCCCATGAGCTCACGTGCCAGCACAAGCTCACTGGCAGTCAGGCCGCCCGAAAAGAAGCTTCGCACATTAATAGTCAATGCCGTACCGCCAATCAGGCACAGCACCGCCACTACAGCGTAGACAAGCAGGAACATGCCATTGAGACGACGAATGCCCAGCTCATTGCCTTGCGCTTTCTCTCGCATGTAGAAGCGCACGTACGACCCGTAGAAACCGGCGCTCAGCAACGTAAGAGCGAACACCACGGAGTTGGTCATCTGAAACACACCATAGTCCGCCTGCCCGATGAAATTCAGCAGCAGCGGCACATAGATGATGTTTACCAGATTCTTCGCAATGATGTTCGCATATCCGAGCAAAGCACCCGTCTTGCGTTGGCCGCTCAACCGTTCACCACCTCATGCTGTGAATCATTCGACGAATTTTGATTGAGAGCCAAAGACAGGTATGCGTTAAATCTCTCCCGCTCTCCAGCAATTCGTTCGGCGACGCCCGCATAATCAGATGCCGTTTCTAACGATAGGGTTCCACCATTGTAGATCTTGTTCTCCGTGCCCAATTTCTCGGCCAAGGTCTGCAGCCTCGAGAACATACTCACCCCATCTCTATGCACTATGGACAGAGGGGTTTCGAAAATCGATGAGAACACCGCGGCATGGAACGAATCAGTAACGACAAAGGCCGCGTTCTTAATGAGGGAAATGAATTCCGCCGGGCCAGCAGGGAGCTCGCTGCCGTCGTCACGATCGGTCAATGAAATCACTGGATATCCGTTAAGCGAATGAAGCTGCTTTAAAACATCAGACGCCTCGGATCCAATCCCGCCAAGCAGGTAAGTGAAAATATAAGGTTCTTTCGGGGTCAAAGAATCGCTCGAAACAGCATCCCACTCCTCTGGAGTGAGGACAAGCGTGGGGTCACAAATAACCTCCGCCCGCATGCCGGACGCCTCATATATGAGTTCGGCACCTCGTTCTTCCCTGACAGACAATAGAGGGAAATTCCGAACGCCCTTTGTCAAGCGTCTGCTCTGGCGTTCATCCAACGCGTCCAGGCCGATGCTCGGAGCCAACGCAATGCGCTGCTCTTTCTTGGCGAAATCAAGGAAAAACCAGTCCTCGTTATATTTGATGTAACCTAGATTCCAGACTTGGTCGCTGCCGACCGAAAAGAAAGCGTATTCTTTCGGGTTAAACTCATCAAAGTTAACCACTCCTGTACACATGTTCTTGTTGAACCTCTGAAATGCCTCCAGTCGTTCTTCAGACATATTGTCCTCGGGATGACTAACAGGCTTTCTAAGAAGCTTACGCACCAGCTGCTTCAAGTCCCGTAATGCATTAGGTCTATCTGTCAGAACCAGCGACTCCGCTTTAAAACCTCGCGACTCATAAGCTTGCGCAACAGCGTAATTCTGCAACCTGTTCCCATAATTGAAGTTGCCGGGAAGTGTCACAATTCCCACTTTTTGTTTCTCGTTTTTCATACCAAACCTTTCAGACAAAGCGACTATTTCTTTCCTGATAACTCACATAACAGGTGTTTCAATGGTTCCTTGATCGTTAATCTTTCGCGCAGGCACGCCCGCCCACGTAGTGTTCTCCTCCTCGATAGGTTTGAGCACTAAAGCGTTTGCGCCGATCCGTACATAATCGGCGACTCTGCCCCCCCCAATACCTTCGAGTCAATCATGAATTCCACATGGTGACCCACGGTCGGACACCTACCGTGCGCCTGCGCAATGACAACGCCGCTGGACAGAGAGCAATAATCACCGACTGTCGATTCAGGGTTGACAATAATCCTTTCGGGATGCCAAATAAGCAGTCCTTTCCCGAACACGTTAATCGGAATCTCCGAGCAGAAACGACGCTCATACTTCTTCAGTAAAAACAAGTACCAAACGTACGCAAGCTTGTGATACAAATTCTGCGAAACGTTATGATGATACTCGCACTTACGCAGATAAACCTTCCAGCGAACTATCGCCCCACCCGCACCTATGATTCTCTTCAGAGGATTGGAAGGCCAAGGCTGCATCCTTTGATCTTCCCGGATATATTCACGTAGGTCGCTCTTGGTGACGATCATCAGCGTCTCCTTATTTTCTTGATAAAATCAACGGCTTTTAGCAGCTCAAAAGTCAGGGTGCCGAATCCACGCTTCAGCAAGAAGACAGTGAGCCTGTTGTCTGCTCTCAGACTGCAGTGCTTCCAACGGGAAAAACACTTCTCATCCTGCGCTGTTTCCCGAACATCTTTGAAAACTTGGATAAACCCGCTATATTCTGCCCCCTGCATAGCGATCTTGAGAAGATTGATGTACTGCAGGGCTTCGCCGGCACAAGCGTTTTGATAGCATGATTCTCCCCATTTCCTCGCGTATTTAAGCAGTTCGCGGTTGACGACCCTGATGTCGGATAGCTGCGAAGGCTTGTAGGTCGAAGTCGAGGCAGTGTCGTTCGGACGGTAGAAGTAGAGAACATCATCCAAGCTACAGAGCGAGCGAGTCTTGTCAAACACGGGAAGTAGCTGCAAAAGATCCTCGCCATGCTTTATTCTGTTGTACTGCGTATAGTCGGCGGAAAGATCAAAAAGATTCAATCGTATGGCCTTTCCCCACATCTCATTGAATCTTCCTTCACACAGGTGTTTACGACCCTCGGTGATTTCTTTTCCCGAATACAAACCGGTAGACAAAGGTGACGGAGTATCCGAACGACCAAAATCCTTGCTACGGCAATAGCGGAAGGAGACGATATCCGCATCTGTTCCCGTGATTGCATCATGAATGCACTGTAATGCTTCCGGATGAAGGCCATCATCGGAATCCACAAAGACCGCATATTGTCCCCGAGCTATTTTCAGTCCAGCACGGCGCGCAAGCAATGGACCTTGATTCTCACGATGTAACACTGTCACATTGCTCTTTGAACCTGCATAGGTATCCGCAATATATGCCGTTTCATCCGTTGAGCCATCATTCACGATGACTACCTCGTAATCCCTGAATATTTGGGTATCCACGGACGCAAGGCATTCAGGAAGATACTTCTCCGCATTATAAGCTGGGATAATAATCGAAAACAACATCTAAACCACCTAATCAGTCGGAACAGATTTGCGAACTTTTCTCATCACATAATCAGCAAAAAGAGCAAATGGAACAAAATACAAGATAGTGATTTGAGGATAGTTCAGCCCATACCATGCAATTCTAAAAACGGATATGCATAAGGTCGCATAAATCATGTACGTATATCTGCAAGGTTTTCGCATTAGCAAGACAATGATTAAGAAAAAGAAAAAGGTGAAGAAGATGGTAAATAGAATTCCAAAATTTGCTACAGGTTCAGCAAAGAACAATCCGCCACCGGCAGTGGGATAAAAATTTTGGATATACGTTTGGAATGAATGAGAGTCTTGCAGCAATGGTATGCAGTTAAAAAGATAGCTCAAATAAGTGATACCATAAAAACAAATCCCTTTCTTTAAAACATCAACAGCACAATTGAATATATATGTCACATCACATGCGGTTGATTGAATTAGAACGGAATTAAGAACACTGCTAACAGTATAATTCTTCACTCCACCACGAGACATTCCAGCGATAACGAAAAGGACCACAACGCTCATCAAGAAAAGAAGTACAGGTTTTAAGTTTCTTTTATCTTTGTAGCAGAAGGCGATGCAAATCAAACAAAGCAATCCCAGAGACTCGACTCTTTCCCCATGAAGCACGTACCAAGATATGACGAAAACCATTGAAACGATAGTCACTTTCCTGCTTTTCAGGTTTTGCAAGGCTGTGGCGAGAAAGAAGAAGGGGATGACAGACCAACCGCTGAAAGGAAGTATTCCACTCCAAGTCCTCGTAATACCGGATTTAAGACTTGGAACAGAAGGAAAAATCAATAGTGTAATCACCGCCGCGCACACACACAAAATGACTGACAGTGTGTAATTAACGCCAGTGTTAAAAGAAAAAAGTCGCTTCTCCCACTCTAAACATTTTGAGAAATAAATAAATAATTGGATAATTAAATTAAAAGAAAATACAC
>ERZ1034871.257-NODE-257-length-32430-cov-10.862517_pt1 | contig 32430 bp, 24 predicted proteins | sample MGYA00520631_ERZ1034871 | MGnify/ENA primary metagenome ERZ1034871 (study PRJEB33766, sample SAMN09781721) | gut metagenome | biome: gut microbiome | host: Homo sapiens | place: Madagascar | study: EMG produced TPA metagenomics assembly of the PRJNA485056 data...
CTATTTAAGGATCTAAAAGTGGAAAGCAACAAAAAATCAGGACTACTAAAGTCTGGAGCAATTACAGCCTTTGCAACCTTTCTTTCTCGTATCTTAGGAATGCTAAGAGATATTGCTATTGCTTCTCTATTAGGAGCTTCCCTTTCAGCTGACGTATATTTCTTTGCAAACAGAATTCCAAACTTCTTTAGAAGATTGTTCGCAGAAGGTGCTTTCTCACAGGCCTTCGTCCCTGTAATGAGTAAAACAAAAGAAACACAGGAAAAAGAAGCATTAAAAGATCTTTTAAACAGGACTGCTGGTACCTTAGGCTTTATCGTGCTTATGGTGTCCTTAGTAGGTATGCTGCTCTCTCCTGTGTTCACAGCCATATTCGGTTGGGGCTGGTTTGAGTCTTATTTACACGGCACAGATGAAGCTATCAAATTTACACAGGCAAGTTTCCTTCTAAAAATTACTTTTCCATATCTGTTTTTCATAACCTTAACTGCTCTTACCAGTGCAGTTCTAAATGTCTATGGAAAATTCTTAATTCCTGCAATTACACCATGTGTGTTAAATATTGTGCTCATCACCTTTGCTTATTTTGTTGCTCCTCATTTTTCAGATCCTAATGAGGTATTAGCAGTGGCAATGGTTGTAGGCGGTGTTTTACAGTTAGCACTGCAGATCCCATTTTTATTAAAGCTTAAGATCTTTATTGTTCCTAAGTGGGGCTGGCATCATGAAGGTGTTACCAAAATTAGAAAACTGATGTTGCCTGCAATTGTGGGAATTTCAGCAAGCCAAATTAACTTAATTGTAAATACAGCATTAGCTTCTTTCTTAGCTACAGGTGCTATCTCTTATCTTTATTATTCTGACAGATTACTGGAGTTTCCAATCGGTATCTTTGCAGTGGCAATTTCTACAGTAATTTTACCTGCCCTGTCTAAGATTGATATCAAACAAGATCAAGCAAAATACGTAAAGACTCTTGATTGGGGGGTGCGTTTGGTATTGCTCTTAGGTATTGCCTCTATGTGCGGCATTATCGCTCTAAGAGAACCTATCTTAAGAGTTATCTTTATGAGAGGCGCTTTTACAGCTGAGCATGTTTTACTCTCATCAGCTTCTTTATTAGCCTCTGTATCAGGACTTTGTGCCATTATGTTAGTAAGAGTAATTGTGCAAGGTTTTGCTGCAATTCAAGACACCAAGACTCCTGTACGTTGCTCAATTACAGCTATCTGCTCTAACATTATCTTTAACTTAATCTTAATCTGGCCTTTAGGTTATGTAGGTCTAGCACTCTCTACAGCGTTAGCTGCCTACGTTAATATCTCTCTTTTAATCTATTTTCTAAAAAAGAGAAATATTTACACTATTTCTAAACAGACCCTCTTATTCATCTTAAAAGTGCTGTTTGCAGGTTTCATCATGGCAACAGTTATCTTTATGATTAGACCTGAATTTGAAAGTTGGATTGCAATGTCCACTATTGAAGCTACTTTCTACCTTGCTCTATTAGTAGTAGCAGGAGGCATTGTCTTTACAACTGTATGTCTAATTTTAGGTATCAGGACATCAACTTTGAGGATGTAAAATCTAACCATTTAAAATTTCAGTAAAATTTTGTATGTTGCCGCACATTTATATATAAAGACTTATGATCTTTTGAACGTAATATCTTATAGTTAATATAGAAATATCAATGGACTAGGAGATAATTTATGAAAAAGTACAATAATATTTTAGTCGTCGCCGAACCTAAAAAAGATGTTCAGGTTGCACTTAAACGTGCTTTAGATATCACCCAGTTCAACCCAAAGGCAACCATTACCTTTTTAAGAGTTGTATATGATTATTCATACGATTTAATCATTCTTAACAAGGTAAAGGAAAAGCCTGTTCATGATGATATTGAGCAGACTTATATTGACCATTTAGAGAAGATCATTGAAGAGTACAGAACCAAGGCTAATTCTGAAACTACCATTCTTCCAAAGGTTGTTGAGAACAAAGATGTAGGCGAAGCTGTTATTGATGAAATCAATAATGGTAAATATGACCTTATCATTAAAGCTGCTAACCACCACGGAGTGTTAGATTCAATCATCTTTACACCTATTGATTGGTACATTCTAAGAAATTCACAGATCCCTGTAATTATCGCAAAAGATCATGAATGGACAGAAGGCGGCAACATAGTTGTTTGCGTTGACTTCACTTTAAAAGATCACATAATTTCAAATGTAGCTATGCTACGTGAGGCTCAGATCATTGCTAAACTTACCAAAGGTCAAATTCACCTGGTAAACTCAGCTCCAGTTTATTTACCAAGTGTAATGCTTGAAGTTCCTCATTACTCACCTTCTTTATATGAGCAGAGTGTAGTAGAAGAGCACAAGAACAAACTTTTAGAATTTGCCCACAAGCATAATATTCCTCAAGAGTTCTGTCATATCCAGGAAGGTATGCCTGATGATGTAATTCCTCAGATTTGCAGAAAACTCAATGCAAAATCTGTATTCATTGGTTCAGCAGGTCGTTCTGGCTTTATGGCAGCCTTAATTGGCAACACCTGTGAAGAAATTGTTGATGATATTGATGCAGATTTGTATGTACTAAACAGCAAGACTATTGCTAAGTAATTACAGTAAATCTTTGTCAAACTTATAATCAATGTTAAATGAAAGCTGCGTTTTTGAATTATAACGTAGCTTTTTTTGTATCTCACGCTAATTATCAGTATCTACAAAAAAAATAACGCAAAGTAATTGCCCTTTTTTTAAACAATCTTTACACCACTAAGTAAATGGTTGCACTGAAAATAATTAATTTTAGAAATCTTGAAATAATTTGATTAGAATATGCGCATGGATTTAGTTGAACATAGTAAAGAAAATGTCTGATTCTTTAATTAACGCATATACAGTTATCTTAATTTTTCTTTTTGGATACTTTTTCAAGCGCTTTAAGTTTGTTTCAATAAAAACAGCTCGTGACCTTTCGTATGTGGTCATGTACGTAACCTTGCCTTGTGCTATCTTGGGAGGCTCCTCAGGAGAGATCAATCTTAAGCCAAGCATGTTCTTTATCTTGCCACTAGCTTTTAGTGTGAGCATGCTCTTACCCTTAATTGGTTATGTACTTTACAGAAAGCAACCTGATAGATGCGTTTATACCATGTTAAATTTAGGTGGCTTTAATATTGGTAATTTCGTACTGCCTTTTATGCAGTCAATTCTCTCCCCTGAAGGTTTTATCGCGCTCTGTTTATTTGATGTTATCAACGCTTTCTTCTGTTTCGGCGGTATTTATTGCATGGCTTTATATTTGAATAGAAAAGGCTTTGATTCTGGTGAAAAGATTGATCTTAAAAAGATCTTAATTGAGCTTGCTAAATCCATTACCTCTTACTGCTGCATTTTATCTGTTGCCCTCTCTGCAACTGGCGTTGTGATGCCAAAAGAGCTCTTAGAGCCTATAAAACTAATTGGTAGTTCAAACACCTTCTTATGTATGTTTGTAATTGGTGTAGCATTAAACTTTAATATCAATTTTGCAAGTATAAAACGCATTTTAACCATGCTGTTTTTACGCTACGGTTCTGCTTTAGTAATTGCTATTCTAATTTGGATTCTACCCCCATTCTCACCAATGGTACGTTTTGTTCTAGTTGCAATTATTTTTGCGCCTATAACTTCATTAGCACCAATTACAGCAATCAGATGTTTGCCTCAGTTTGCTGAGGATTCGGCAAACCTTAACATGATGTCCGTGATCACTTCTGTAATCATTATCACATTGTTAAATGCATCAGCAACTCTGTTTTTAGGCTAACGTTCTAGGAAAGAAATGAAGGAAGATAAAAAGATCAGAAAGTAAGCTTGTTGGATGAGCTTTTTATGTAAAAATACCAGCTCACTTTTTTACAACTACTAAGTAATAACTCCAAGTAAGCTTTACACCGTTGCAAGTGGTGTATTTATCTTCATATGTCTTTATAAAGTCATTTAATCTTGATTTGGTCCAGATGCTGTGAGTAAGACCACTTACACCTGTGTTCTTAAAAGAACGGAGCATAGTCTTTACATCAGGATAATAAGAGATAAGCTCTCGTTTCTCTATGCTGTAATCACATTGAGTTTTTTCTAAAATCGTCTCTAAAGTATCCTTATCAATATACTCAAGACCGACACCAGAACACTCTTTTAGTTCATGGAAATTATCTTTTGAAAAGATGGTAAAAGCCAATACCCCTTCACTATCTAAATGTTCTGTATAGTTTAAAAGATCTTGTTCAAGATCTTTTAACCATTGGAAGCAGGCATTAGAAATAATAAGAGAGTATGACTTTGTAAGTTCTAATTTATCAGCATCCTTTTGAAAAAAGTGCAGTTTATTTTCTTTAAAAAAAGCTGTATCTTCAAACTTCTCTTTACACAAATTGAGCATATCTAAAGACAGATCATTGAGTGTCAATGAGGATAACTTTAGATTATTTAAGATAAGTGATGACAAAAGACCTGTACCACAGCCTATTTCTAAAACAGACTCAAAGCTTACTTTTGGCAACAGTTCCACTAACTCATGAGCCATGGTGTTTTGTACACATGCACTATTCTCATAAGTTTTGCTTGCCTTAGAAAAGCTTTTCTGAATACTGTCTTTTGAAATTTGCATTAGTTACTGTCGTTATCTTACTTAGGTCTGTTTTGAAACTATATTAGGTGAAAAACAAAAGCACTCTCAATGTCATCTTTACTGTAATGACCATTCTCGCTTTTCATTACATTTTGTTTATGTAATTTACATGAAGCTAAGACATTTAATGGTGAAAAGATCCTGTCTTTCATACCGGTGATGGTGGTGCTATAAACAAAATCTTTGACTAAAGGCTCTTGAGAAAATGGTATTAAAGCTTTAAGTTCAGATTTTAATGATTCAACAGAACGCTTAGGTCTTTTTTTCATGTATTCATTGAAAGTATTTAGATTTGTACACATGCGTCTGTAGAATTTTACAGCATTAGCCTCATCTAAAGCATCAATGGTAGCTTGCCACATGGATAAAGGAATTCCTAGTTTATCATCAATTCCTTCTAGGGTTCCGTTAATAGCAGTACTTAGACTTACTTTCTTTAATAAATCATATTTATTTAAAACTTTAGGTGCAGCCATCACTCCCATTGACCAGGTTATAAGATTAATATCTTCAAATTCATAATATAAGCTTGGATCAAAATCTCTGTCTGTGTAGTCATAGACTAAAGCTACAGAGTTTTGGGTTATATCTTGTAAATATTGAAAAGGATTTTCATCCTGACCGTATCCTAAAAATACAAGGTCAAGACTCTTTTTATCAGTTTTCTTTAAAAAACACTGTTTCATTGTATTGTCTTATAGTTCTGTCTTTGAAAATGCTTTAATGGTATCTTTTAGTTTTTCTACTTCACTATCAGTTAAAGAAGCTGTTAGTGACAGACGTAATCTTGCTTTTCCCTTTGGTACAGTAGGATGACGAATTGGCATTGCATAAAAGCCGTGAGCTTTAAAGAATTCACAAGCCTTAACTGCCTTTTCATTTTCATAAGTTAATACAGGAATGATCTGAGATTGAGATACATTCTCATAGCCACTATCCTTTAAGGCATTGTGGATATATGAGCTAATTGAGTGCAAGCGTTCTCTTAGATCATTTCTCTTTTGCATATATTTAACCATAAAGTTTGCATGAGCAAAAGATAATGGGGATAGAGCAGTTGAAAAGATAAGTGAGCGGGCGGTATTGATTAAGTAGTCTCGAGCTGTTTCATTGCACAAAATGCAAGCGCCTTCTGAGCCTAGACCTTTACCAAAGGTAGTTAAAATAAAATCAATATCGTCTGTTACCTGATTTTTCTTACATAAACCTGCACCATTATCTGCATACAGACAGAAAGAATGAGCTTCATCTACGTACAAATAAACGTTGTGGAATTTATGTTTTAGCTCCACTAATTTCTTTAAATCACAACTGTCACCATCCATACTAAATACAGCTTCAGTAACCACAATTACAGAGTCATATTTATCAGCATGAGCATTTAATAACTTTTCTAAGTGCTCATAATCATTGTGAGCATAACGAAGGCATTTACCTTTAGCTGTCATCATGCCATCAATGATGGAAGCATGAGCAAGTTTATCTGCAAGAATAAGATTATTCTCAGTTGCAAGAGCTGAAATCACACCACTGTTAGCAGAAAAGCCTGAATTAAAGAACAGAGCTTTTTTATTAAAGAGAGCTTCCATAGTCTCTTCAATATCATCATAAGAAGAGTGGGCACCGGTTAAAAGAGGAGAACCTGATGAAGATAAACGCATATCAGCATTTAATTTATCTTTGGAGTTAAAAGATAAAACGTCTGATAAAAACTCTTTAGAAAGATTTAAGTTTGCGGCTAATCCTAAATAATCATTTGAAGATAAATTTACATACTCATGTGAATCAACAATGATTTTAGAACCACACTGTACTTTTGGCATTACAGTACGTAGTTGTCCGAGCTTTTTATTGTTATCTAAAAGCTCCTGCATTTTCTGATATAAACTCACGCTAACCTTCTTGGTAAATAAAATTTACATTGAAATTCAGTAAGATATTTTAAGAGAAGAATTTTTTCTGGTCAAAAAGATACGCTTATATGTAATTTTGACAATAAAAATAGGTAAAAAGCGGTTATAATATCAGCTTAAATAGCAAAAGAATTTAATAATGTCAAATAATCAAAATTAAGGTTTAAAAGTGAGCAAAGCGCTAACCTGTCTTGAACCTAAGGCTGTTTGGTCTTACTTCAACGAAATTACAAAAATTCCTCGTCCTTCTTCTCATGAAGAAAAAATCGCTGAATTTATCTTAAAATTTGCGAAAGTACACGGATTTAAAAGCCATAAAGACGAAGTTGGCAACGTAATCATTGATATTGAAGCTACAGAAGACAAAAAGGATGCACCTTTAGTAATTCTGCAGGGTCATATGGATATGGTTCCTGTAGTTGAAGACGGATATACCCATGACTTTCTAAAAGAAGGCATAAAAGCTTACGTTGACGCCCCCTTTGTTAAAGCTGAACACACCACATTAGGTGCAGATAACGGTATTGCTATTGCACTTGTAATGGCTTTAGCAGATGACAAGACCTTATCTCACGGTCCTTTAAGAGCAGTTTTTACAGTAGAAGAAGAAACTACTATGAAAGGTGCTACAGGTTTATCACCTGAATATTTACATGGCGACTACCTCATTAACCTAGATTCTGAGGATAACGGTTACCTCTTTGTAAATTGTGCAGGTTCTTATGATGTAAACATCAAATTCAATTTCAGCAAAGTTGAAACTGAAGACACTAAAGCTCTTGAAATTACCATGTCTCATTTAGCAGGCGGTCATTCAGGTGCTGATATTCATTTAGGTCACGCCAATGCGATTAAGCTATTAGCATCTTTACTTGACGATATGTCTGATGATGTTGATTTCTTTATCAATAACATCTCAGGCGGTGCAGTGCGCAATGCGATCCCTTCTAAAGCACAGTGCACCATCTGCGTGCCAGAAAAAGAAATTGATACTGCAAAGTCAAAGTTAAATGAGCTCTTTAAAGTACAAAAAGAGATCTATGCTAAGACCGATCCTATGATGACTCTTGAGATCACAGAGTCTGATAAAAAGGATGCTTTAGGTTATGCTCAAACCCTTGATCTAATCCACTTTATACGCTCACTGCCAAATGGAATTATGCGTATGTCACCAGAGTTTTCAGGTATTGTTGAAACTTCAATTAACCTTGGAGTTATTAACTCTGATAACGACTGCGTAAAAATCTGTATGCTTGCACGCTCACTTAACAGCGATGCTTTAAGTGATATGATAAATACAGTTAAGTCTCAGTGTTATCTTTTAGATAACGTTGAGGTTGAAGAATCCAACAGACATGAACCTTGGTCATCACCAAGCAAGAACAGACTTATCGATGTTCTAAATGAAAGCTATAAGTCAGTTACTGGTAATGAGTTTAAGGTTACAGCTTTACATGCCGGCGTAGAATGTGCAACTTTTGCTAAGGCAAATAAGAAATTACAGCTAATTTCCATTGGACCTACAGTATTAAATCCACATTCTCCAAAAGAGCGTGTCGATATTGAAGGCGTAAAAGATATTTATTTAACAGTAAGTCGCGCTCTTGCGATGCTTTAATGTAATTAGGAAGAAATAATATGCGTCAGAACACCAGTTCTCAACGAGCTTCACTTCCATTTCAGTGTTTCCATACCTGTACTTCACCAGGCATGTCATCTGACAAAGCTGTTAATGCCGTGCTGTTTGTACGAGGTGCAAAACATAGTCGTCTGAAGATTTCTATTGTTAACTTTTCACAGAACGAGGATCACCGTAATCCTATGACCTATACAGGTTCATGCTTCGGTATTCATCGTTTTGAGGCTCCTCTTGTAGCAGACAAGAGCCAGAATCTGTTGACCTACTACTTTAAGATTGCTCTTACTGATAAAGAAGGCAATGTAACCGATGTGGTTTGGTACAGCTCTTTAGGTATGTCAAGAGAACCTCCTCTAATGCAGCATTGCTATGCTTTAGAGTTATTCAATACTCACCCACAGTGGGCTATTGATTCAATTGTGTACCAGATCTTCCCTGACAAGTTCGCCTCATCTAGCGGAGCTTTCAATGTTGACGGTACCAGAGTTGAAACCGATGCTCCCATCAAGACTAAAGATTTTGAATTTGTAAATCTTGATGAGACACACTGCGGTGGTGATCTTGATGGTGTTGCAGCAATGTTGCCTTACATCCGTGGTTTAGGATGTGACACTATTTACATGACACCTATCTTTAAGGCTCCATCAGTTCATAAGTTTGATACTGAAGACTATGACATGGTTGATCCACACTTTGGTGGTAACGGTGCTTTAAAGAGACTGCGTACTGTAGCTTTAGGCTATGAAATGAAGATCATTCTTCATGGTACTTTCAATCACACCGGTGATACTCATCCTTGGTTTGACAGACAGGAGCGTACTGGTAAAGGAGCTTTGCGTCATAAAGATTCACCATATCGTGAGTACTACACTTTCACCTCAGAAGGTGAAGCTTATGTATCTGACGATAAGGCTAACTATCCTAAACTTGATTACTCAAGCTACCAGACCTGCTACAGTATTTTTGAAGGTAGTAATTCGGTTGTAAGAAAGTGGACACGTCCTCCATACGGCATTGACGGCTGGGTTATCGATGATGCATCTCAGATTGGAGATAACGGCAATGCCAGAAACAATCTGGAGAGATTGTCTCAAATCTGTCAGGCTGCAAGAGAAACTCATCTAGACTGCCTAATGTTAGGTCAGTTTGGTTCTGATCCTCGTTATGCTATCTGCAATGAAGGTAACGTTGACGGTACTATCAACTACACCGGTTTCTTAAGCCCCTTAAGATCATTCTTTGGTGGTATCAACTTAAACGGTGATCCTACCCCTTATACAGGTGATGATTTAAGAAGAAGCTGTGAAGAGTTCTCAGTTGGTGTTTCACAGCAGGTAAAACTGTGCTTGTTAAACCAGTTAGATAACTACAAGTTACCAAGATTCTATGAAATAATCGGTGGTGACAAATATCTGTATTTGGCTGCTTTAGCATGTCTGTTCACCTGGCGTGGTATTCCATGTGTTTACCAAGGCGATGAATTAGGCGATGTAATTGCTAAATTTGATGTTGGTCCTCGTGACATGTTGCCATTTAAGGCTATGAAAGACAGACATGTAAGCGTAAACTCAAATGACGTTCAAAGCGTAATTACTGAGTTAGCTACATTACGCCGTTCAAATTCATCCTTCTCAAAAGGCTCAATGATCTTTATCTGCGCAGGTGGTGCTTATTTTGGCTTTATCCGTCTGTATGACACCAGATTCAGCATTGTGCTTGTAAATGCATCAAGACAGCAGGTAAAGGTAGAACAGGGGTCTGCCCTGTTCCCTCTTTTAGCTGCTACTTATATGCCTGAGGATTGTGGTTCTGATGATACTGAGGATTCAGGTGAAGATCTGTTAATTCCTCTATCAGGTAGAAACGTTCGCCGTTATGATCATGGCGAAGGTCTTGAAGGTCTGTATGAAATGTTAGCTCGTGAAAAGTTATCTGTTCACAGCTATGGTGCTACAAGAACTTCTCCTGAATTTGAAGAGAAGTTCTTAAAAGAGCTTACTGCAGGAAAGACTATGACTATTCCACCACGCTCAACTGTGGTGGTATCTAACGACAAGAAGTAATAGTCTGTCTCTGTAAAGCTTATAAGCCATTATTTAGTCACTGCTAGATAATGGCTTTTTTCTTTTATACAAATTTGCTATTTTTAATTTAGATTTGTTTCTCGTAACTGTTAATTTTTCCTCCCATTGCAAAGTAAAAAATCATTTTTTAGAATTTTCTCAAGCTCAATAACTGGGTGAGATCCTGATTTTGTTGCAGTCAGTGCTAAACTTAAGGATTTTGAAAAGCTATCTTATGTAGAAAAACTTTTCTACGTTTTAGGTAACGATACACTATCAAGCAATGAGTTAATGGAGAAATTACATCTCTCGCATAAACCAACATTTAGACATAATTACCTGTTGCCTGCTCTTGAACAGAACCTAATTGAAATGACCATTCCTGATAAGCCTAAGAGCAGATTACAAAAGTACAGAAAAATAAATGTAAAAGCTTGAACTTGATTACAAACTTGTGCATAAAACACAATTCACAGCTCAAATGTAAAACTTATTGTCTAAATCTCAGACTCAACTTGTAATAACCACGGTTGATTTGAAAATTACCTTAGATGAAATCAAGTAAAAATGGTAGAATATGCAAATGTTAAAGATTTTCTCCTACAGCAGGAATTATTTGTTTTATAAGTTAAACGCTAGGTGCTCAAATGAATACTTATCCAAAGACAGCGCTGGTTATCAACTGTGGTAGCTCATCTGTTAAATTTGCCATTTTGAACCCAGAAGATGGCTATATCTTCTTAAATGGTATTGCTGAAGCTTTAGGTTTACCAGAGGCCAGAATTTCATGGAAGTTCAATGGCGGTGAAAAGACAGAGACAATGTTAGGCGCTGGAGCAGATCATAAGAAAGCTCTAGAGTTTTTAGTAAAGAATGTTCTTGAAAAAGATCAATCTTTATTAGATTCTATCGTTGCCTGCGGTCACAGAATTGTGCAGGGTGGTGATATCTACTCACAACCAACTCTAATCAACGATGAAGTTGAAGAAAACATTAAAAAGGTTATTCCTTTTGCACCTCTTCACAATCCTGCTCACTTATTAGGTATTGATGCTGCAAGAGCAAACTTCCCTAAAATTCCTCATGTTGCAGTATTCGATACAGCATTCCATCAGACTATGCCTCCAAAGGCATACCGTTATGCTATTCCTGAGGAATACTACACTGATTTACATTTACGTAAGTACGGTGCTCACGGAACTTCTCACATGTTCTTATCACAAGAAGCTGCTAAGCTTTTAGGTAAGCCACTAGAAGAGACCAACTTAATTACCTGTCACTTAGGTAACGGTGCTTCTGTTACTGCTGTTAAAGGCGGTAAGTGCGTAGATACCTCAATGGGTTTAACACCATTAGATGGTCTAATCATGGGTACACGTAGTGGTTGCATTGATGCTTCAGTTGTATTCTTCTTATGCGAAAGAATGGGCATGACACCAGATGAAGTTAAAGAAGTATTAAACAAGAAATCAGGAATGATGGCTGTATCTGGTGTTTCATCAGATTTCCGTCCTATCGTTGCTGGTATGAATGAAGGCAACGAGAGATGTAAGCTAGCTTTACAGATGTACGCATACCGTTTAGCTAAGTTCATCGCTTCATACTATGTACCACTAGGTGGTCACATCGACGCTATCGTATTCTCAGGTGGTGTTGGTGAGAACGGTCCTACCACTCGTAAGTTTGTTTGTGCTGAGTTACAGGAAGCATTCGGCATCAAACTAGATAACGAAGCAAACTACAACGCTAAGGTATTCATGGGTGTTGATAAGCAGCTTATCTCTACTCCTGATTCAAAGGTTAAAGTTTACGTTATCGCTACAAACGAAGAGTTGGTTATCGCTCGTTCAGCAATGAGCTTCGTAAAGTAATCTAACTCCTTTTGTATGAAATCCTAAACTGCTCTGCAGTTTAGGATTTTTTATCTCCACAACTGTCTTCTATTCCTATCTAGCTCTCAAGCCATTTTGCATCCTAAACTTTAGCCTTTACTTGTAATAAATATTCTTTGTTTTAGTTCAGAAAACTTACTTAACACTTACAACTCTTTAAGGTAATATTGATTTAACACAGTGTTATAAAGTTATAACTTACATTGATTTTTAAGCAAAAAAAATAAGAAAAGGAGTAACGTATGATTGATGTTGCAGATTTAAGACGTAGTTATCAGCAAGGCGGTCTTGATGAAAAGGATCTGCCTGCTCATCCAATGGAGCTCTTTGAAAAGTGGTTACAACAGGCTATTGACTCTAAAATGTATGATCCTAACGGTGTAGTTGTAAGTACAGTAGATCAAAGTGGTCAGCCTTACTCAAGAATGGTACTGTTAAAAGACTATACCCGTGAGGAATTAATTTTCTACACCAACTTAGGCTCAAGAAAAGCAGAACAAATTAAAGGCAATCCAAAGATCTGCATGCTTTTCCCTTGGTACATGCTAGAAAGACAGGTAATGTTCATAGGTGAGGCTCACCGTCAGTCTCCACTGCAGGATCTTAAATATTTCCACTCACGCCCTAGAGGTAGTCAGATTGGTGCCTGGACATCTCATCAGTCTCATTTAATTTCAGCTCGTGGTGTCTTAGAAGGAAAATTCTTAGAGTTGAAAGAGAAGTTCAAAAACGGCGAAATTCCTCTGCCTTCATTCTGGGGTGGATATAGAGTTAAATTTACTAAAGTAGAGTTCTGGCAAGGTCGTGAAAACAGATTACATGACAGGTTTATCTATGATTTAGAAGATGGTGTATGGCAGACACCTAAGAGATTAGCACCTTAAACTTTAAGTAAAGAGCTGCTTTTGATGAAAAAGGACCTTAAACAGGTCCTTTTTCATTTGCAATGACAGCTGTTTTAGAAAACTACAGTCTTATTACCATGAATAAATACTTTGTCATCTAGAACCTTGTTAACTGCTCGCATTAAAACCATCTGCTCAACATCATGACCAGCCTTAGCTAAAGTCTCAGGATCATAGCGGTGGTTTACCTTAATTACATCCTGCTCAATGATAGGACCTTCATCAAGATTATTAGTTACAAAGTGGGCTGTTGCACCAATGATCTTTACACCACGGTTATAAGCCTGCAGATATGGCTTTGCACCGATAAATGCTGGTAAGAAGGAGTGGTGAATGTTAATGATCTTGCCTAAAGGATAGTGATTTACAAATTCAGGTGAAAGAATACGCATATATTTTGCTAAGATCACGTAATCTGGATTACATGAATCAATAACTTCCATCATGCGCTTTTCCTGCTCTTCTTTAGTAATACCATCACATGATACTAATTTAAAAGGAACTTCAAACTTTTCAGCTAATTTGCCTAAATCAGGATAATTACCTGCAACACAAACAATATCTGCATCCATTGCGCCAGAGTAAGACTTCATTAAAAGCTCACCTAAGCAATGAGATTCTTTAGTTACAAGTACACATAGACGACGGCGGTGATTGTCAGTTAATCTTACCTTAGCGCCTTGTGGCAATACGCCTACAACTGTGTTAATAAAGGTCTGATTTGAGTTTTCATCACTAAACTCCCCTTCAATTACAGTTCTCATAAAGAATTTGTTATCCTCATGAGAAGCGAACTGATCCTGTCTTATAACGTTATAGTGGAATAGAGAGCAGACATTAGTGATTTTTGCAATCAAACCAACGTCATCTGAACACTCTGTTAATAGAATTCTTTTTTCCATAGATGTCTTTCTTTTTTACAAAAAATATTTTTTAATTTTATGAGGTTATATGTCTAATATACAAGCCTCAGCATTTTTGATCAAAAAATGATCGGTCCATTAGAGTGCATTTGGTGCATTTTGTGTAAATTATAGTTTTTTTTACGATTGTGTTTACAATGGAACTAATACTTTTATACACACATGTAATTAAGGAAGACAATCATAATGGCTATAGACGATACTCTACCTACTCTAGATAAGTATGCAACATTGATGATTCCTGGAAAGGATCCAATAAAACTTCCTATTTTAAAGGGAACACTAGGCCCTGAAGTTATCGATATTCGAGAATTGGGCAAGCAGGGATATTTCACCTATGATCCTGGCTTTGTGTCTACAGCATCATGTATGTCAAGAATTACCTTTATTGATGGTAAGAAAGGTATTTTGCTGTACAGAGGCTACCCTATCGATCAATTAGCAACCAAGTGTGACTATTTACAAGTTTGCTATCTTTTGTTCAAAGGTGAATTACCTAACAAAGAGCAATATCAGACTTTCGTACACAGAATTAAGCACCATACGTTGGTTCACACACAGATGGAATCTTTATTCCAGGCTTTCCGTCGTGACTCTCACCCAATGGCAGTGCTATGTGGTGTTGCAGGCGCTCTATCAGCTTTCTATCACGACAGCTTAGATATTTATGATCCAGAGCATCGTGAGCTTACAGCAATTCGTTTGATTGCTAAAATGCCAACACTTGCTGCAATGTCATATAAATACTCAATAGGACATCCTTTCGTTTATCCAAGAAACGAATTGAGCTATACCGGTAACTTCCTGCACATGATGTTCTCAACTCCATGTGAAGAGTACAAGGTAAACCCAATTGTTGAAAAAGCTTTAGACAGAATTTTTACTCTTCATGCTGATCACGAGCAAAATGCTTCAACCTCATCTGTAAGATTGGCAGGATCTTCAGGTGCTAACCCATATGCATGTATTGCAGCAGGTGTTGCTTCTCTATGGGGTCCAGCTCACGGTGGTGCTAACGAAGCCTGCTTACGTATGTTAGAGGAAATTGGCTCTGTAGACAGAATTCCTCAGTACATTGCCCGTGCTAAGGATAAGAATGATCCATTCAGATTATTCGGTTTCGGTCACCGTGTATATAAGACCTTCGACCCACGTGCGATTGTAATGAGAGATACATGTCATGAAGTGCTAGATGCTCTGCACAAGGATGACAATCCACTATTAGCAGTTGCAACCGAGCTTGAAAAAATTGCTCTGTCTGATGAGTACTTTATTGAGAGAAATCTATACCCTAACGTTGATTTCTACTCAGGTATCATTCTAAATGCAATCGGTATCCCAACTTCAATGTTCACCGTTATCTTTGCAATTGCAAGAACTATCGGTTGGATCTCTCACTGGAATGAAATGAGACAGACAGCCGATTCACGTTTAGGACGACCTCGTCAGATTTATACCGGTAAGGAATTAAGAAGCGTAAAATCTATGTCCAGAAGATAGTTTCTCTAAGAAGTAGTTTTTCTAAGAATATGTTCATCAAAAAGCCTGCTACTTTATAAGTTCGCAGGCTTTTTTAATGCAAAATCTAAATCAAGTCAGATCTGATAAAATAGTATAGATTAAATTAGATTAGAAGCTCTTAAAACCTCTTTGATGCACTCAGAGCTCTTGTATAAAAGCTCTAGTTCATCCTCAGGTAGTGGTAGAGCCAGTCTCTTTTCAACACCGTCTTTACCTACAACTGAAGGTAGAGATAAGGCTACCTCCTTTAATCCATACTCACCTGTTAGAGGAACTGATACAGGTACAACAGCCTTCTCATCAAAGAATACAGCCTGAGCCAAACGGATAGCACCAGAGGCAATACCGGTATTAGTCCAACCTTTAGCATCCATAACTTCATAAGCTGTCTTTACTACCTGTTTGTGGATTAACTCTCGGTCTAACTGCGTATTGCGCAATATAGGATCACACAATTCGTACTCGGGGATCATTTAGTTTACAACTAGGATCAGCAATGTTTTCCAGCATAATTTCATGAGAAGGATCACCTAATTCACAATAAAGGATCTGCTACCCTCCAAATTTAGCAAAACAAGGTGTTTTGCTTTTTATAAGGAGGAGTCTCATGACACCAAAACTAAAAGTAAAGCTAGTCCTGCAGCTTAGAGAGCAAGGTCTCAACAGGACAGAAATTGCTTCATCAAGGCATATTTCAAGAAAGAACGTCAATGAAATTTTCTCTATTGCTCAAGAGAAAGGTCTTACATATCAATCTGTAAAGGCTCTGTCTGAGGATGAGGTCTACGAGCTTATCTATCCAGATAAATATAAGCGTATGACAGATAATCTTTACACACTACCTGATTATTCCCATATTCACAGTGAGCTCAAGAGAGTTGGTGTAACTTTAAGACTACTTTGGCTTGAGTATTCTGCCAAAGTAAGGTCTGAAGGAGGTGTCCCTGTAAAGTACACGAAGTACTGTCTTGATTATCGCAACTATGTTTCAAAACATGAATTTACCAGTCATATAGATCATAAACCAGGCTACCGTTGTGAAGTCGATTGGTCAGGGCCAACAATGAAACTTAATGTCGGTAACATAACTGTTCCTGTATACCTGTTTGTAGCTTGTTTAACATACAGCCAATACGTCTATGTAGAGCCATGTCTAGATATGAAACTTAACACTTGGTTGGGATGCCATATCAATATGTACCGATACTTTGGAGGAGTTCCAGTATGCACAGTATGTGACAACCTTAAGACCGGCGTGGTAAATCATCCTAGGGAAGGAGACATCATATTGCAGGGGGACTATGAAAGATTGGGTGAATACTATGGCACAGCCATCATGCCAGCCAGAGTAAGACAACCTAAAGATAAAGCCTCTGCCGAAGGCTCTGTTCGCATAATAGCTACTGCAATAATGGCCAGACTGAGAAACAGTCAATACAGCTCCTTTGATGCTTTAAAGTATGACATTTCAATTAAGCTCAAAGAGTTAAACAGTACTGTTATGGAGAAAAAAGGTATATCCAGAGCCGATGCTCTAAAGTTAGAAGCTACTTCATTACAGCCATTACCTGTAATTCCATTTTCTCTCAAGGAGTGGAAATATGAGGTCAAGGTAGCTCCAAACAGCCATATTTCCTACAAAAAGAACTTCTACTCAGTTCCTTATACCTACATTGGGCAATCAGTGTCAGTTTGTGAAGAGATTGTTACAAGGCAACTCAAAGTTTATGACAAAGATGAGGTCATAGCATCGCATGTGATGTTTGGCAATCATGCTTTCAATAATTACAGCACGATTGAAGAGCACATGCCTGATAAGGTTCATAAACCTGAATTCGATGAAGATCGTATCAGAAAATGGGCTGAATCAGTTGGACCAAAGACCAGTCTGGTCATAGACAGGATTTTTGCCAGTGTCAAAATCAAAGAACAGGGGTATAACCCATGCCTGTCAGTACTCAAGTTGAGTAGCAAGCATGGGAAACTGCTTTTAGAGCGAGCCTGCGAACTTGCACTTCAGCATTTTAATACCCCAAGATACAAGCACATCAATGCCTATTTGTTGGAGCAAATCGGCAAAGGTACTGCCACCTCTAATATTAGCGATGAGGAAAGGCGAAAACAAGCTAACAAAGGAGCTCACATTCGAGGAGCAGATTACTATAAGACCAGTACCAGCGTTAATGATGAGGAGAATTTATAATGGTTAAAGTAGTTTATCCTAGCATTCTATGTGACGATACTGTTAGAAAGCTTTCAGCTATAGGTATCGAAAAGATGTCTGATTATGTAAATGAGATTGAGGCCGCTCCTGATGCAGTGAAATTGCTGTTCAAAGATAAGCTGGAAATGATCATTGACCGTCTGTACCAGAACAAAATCAATGACACCATCAAACGCTTAAGATCAAGAGCAAAGCTGAGTGAGCCTGATGCCTGTACTCAATCTATTGTGTATGATAATAATCGCAATCTCAGTCGTTATGCAGTCCTTGAATTGGCAACATGCGGTTTCATGAATTACGGAACCAATGTTGTTATTGAGGGAGTGACAGGCTCTGGAAATTATGTAAAGTTGAGAATAATGTAAAGTAAGCTTTAGAAAGGCAGACAAAGAGAACAACACCGTCTAATTTACTTTACATTATTTTTTATAGTCTGATACCTTTTTTGTTACAGATTTAAACAAAAAGGAGAGTCAGAATGAACAGATCATCTTTAAAAGAGAATGTTGATGCACTCATATCAATCATGCAATCTCAAAAATATGGCGATGGGACAATTCTCAATTACAGGCGAGTATTTCGAAAATTCATCGATTACTGCAATGCGTTGGATATTGAAACAATTGATGAAATAACTGCAATTGAATATGTAAACAAAACTACAGGAAACAAATTAACAGACTTAGCATCTGTAGAAAAAACCACAAAAATATATAAAGTTCTTCTAAGAGCAATGCGTATGCTTGAAGAATACTACAGAACGGGGGCTTTTATTTCTAGATTCTCAAGATTTCAAAAAAACATTGAGCCTCATCCATTTTGGAACAATATCTATATCGATTTTATACATTATCTTCAGACTAATTGCGACTACGCAGAATCAACCATCAGCCACAAAGAAATAACAATCAGACAGATGCTGAATATTCTGATTCAAAGAAACATTAATTCACTTCAAGAAATAGACTCGAATATTATAGAGATGCTCTTATCTCATTTTATCCACGAATCATCTAAATCCGTTATGCACAGAATCGGCGAAATAAAACAGTTCTTTCAGTATTGTTTCGATTATGGATTAAGCCAGAATAACTTAGTTTATCTTATTCCAGAAATAACCATACGTCATACTAGTAAAATTCCCGTTAGCTGGACAAACGAAGATGTAAAAAAACTTCTAAATTCCATCGATCGAAGTTCCCCTGTAGGAAAAAGAGATTATGCCATTCTATTTCTTGCCTGCGTACTTGGATTGAGAGCAATCGATATCGTAAGACTTGAGCTGTCTGATTTTGACTGGGAAAGAAAAGTCATTATCGTGAGACAAAAGAAAACAGGTAAAACAATAGTACTTCCTCTGTTAAATGATATTGGCTGGGCTGTAATTGATTATATAAAAAATGGCAGGCCTAACACTGAAGATCAGAGACTGTTCATTAGATTAAATGCACCGTTTGAGGGGTTCTCAAAAGGAGGAGCTCTTGGGAGAATATTTTCAATTAGGGCTCATGAAGCTGGTTTGAGAATTAACAGAGATTGCAGATATGGTATTCATTCATTGAGACACACACTTGGTAGTCTTTTACTGGAAAAAGGAACGCCGTTACAGGTCATTAGTCAAATTATGGGACATAGCTCAGTTCAGTCTACAGAAACCTATCTGAGAATAAATATGAGCGGTTTGTCTATGTGTCCAATTGATCCAGAAAAGGTGTTTAACGATGAAGTATGAATATAGCAGCATTCTGAAAAATGAAATTACAGGCTTAATTGCCGAAAAAAGAGCTCTTGGCTTTAAGTATGAAAAAGATGAAAAGAATCTCAGACGACTTGATAAGCTTGCAATAAAAATGAAAATTGCAGAGCCAACAATAACAAAAGAATTAGCAGAAGAATTTATAAAAACAGGACCTAATGAAAAACCAATAACGTCAACACATCGAGTTGGGACAATACGTGTTTTAGCAAAATACATGATTCGTCACTGCATGGAAGCATATATGATACCGCCTCTTCCAGTAGGCAGTTATAAAAGCTCGTTTGTGCCTCATATTTTTACAGAGTATGAGCTTAGAAAAATATTTGAAACCGCAGATAATTACGCAACAGCTCAGTCTCTAGACGGACAAGTTTATCCTCAAAGAAAGAAATATCCTGTAATTCTAAGAATTCTCTACAGTACTGGAATGAGAATAGGAGAAGTTCTTTCGATGAGGTTAAAAGATCTTGATTTTAAGAAAAATACAATCACAATTCTCCATGCTAAGAATCAGAGTGAAAGAATAATTCCTATTCATAAAAACACAGCAACACTTATACTTGAATATATTCTTGAACATAACATTTTTAAAGCAGAACAATATGTTTTCATGAACAAAAAAGGAGAGCCTATATCAGGAGTAACTGTTAATCACGTCTTTTTAGCTCTTCTCAGAATTGCACATATTCCTCATCCTAAAGACGGTCCAAGAATACATGATTTTCGCCACACTTTCTGCGTACATCGTATTCGAGACTGGGTTTTAGAAAATAGGGATATCAATGCATTGTTTCCTTATCTATGCGCGTATATGGGACATGCAGATACAAGATGTACAGAATATTATTTGCGTCTTACTGCCGATTTGTATCCCAACATTGTTGGAAAGATGAAATCCTACTACAAGGGGAATGGTGCTGATGAATAAGAAAGAAGAGTTCCAATATTATTTAACCAGATTTCTGACCAAATATATGGCAGGACAAAGAAATCTGAGTCAAAACACAATTTCGTCATATGCTTATACCTTTAAGCTTCTTTTGAATTTCTTTAGTGCAGAAAAGAATATCCGCAGCGATAAAATAACTTTAGATAAGTTAACTAAAGATAATATCATTGGTTTTCTTGATTGGTTAGAGCAAACTAGAGGTGTAACGATTGCATCAAGAAACATTAGATTGGCAGGAATTCACAGTTTTATAAAATACCTTCAAACAGAAGATCCTTCACACCTTTTTGAATATCAGAAAATACTGTCAATAAAAAATAAAAAACATCAGAGCTCTGAAATTCCATACCTTTCACTCAACCAAATTAAAGCTGTTTTGGCTGCACCAGATAGTAGCAGTAGACAGGGATTCAGAGATAAAGTACTGCTGACAGTTCTTTATGATAGTGGTGCTAGAGTTGATGAATTGATTCATATGAAAGTATCAGATTTAAGACTATCAAAACCAGAGCAAATAACAATAAAAGGAAAAGGAAACAAGATTAGAACTGTTCCTTTGATGGGAAACACTGTCGAGTTCATCAAAAAATATATCAATGAAAATCAATTAATTGCTAGACAGTATTCTAACCATGAATATCTTTTCACTAACCGGAGTGGAAATTCTTTAACTAGGGCGGGGGTTGCATACCTAATACAAAAATATGTATCAATAGCAAATCAAAATGGCGCAAATATTTCCATTAAAGTTCATGCACATACATTTCGGCACTCAAAAGCAGTTCATCTCTTAGAAGCAGGGGTTGAACTGATTTATATACGAGATATTCTTGGACATTCCAGTGTCACAACAACCGAAATCTATGCAAAAGTATGTACAGAGAAGAAAATTGAAGCCATAGAAAAGGTCTATAAAGAAGTTACAGATGAAAATAAGGAGGACTGGACTTGCAATAAAGATCTGATGAGTTGGCTTACTGCTTTAGCCCAAAAGTAAAAAACTAATGTAAAGTAAATTAGACGGTGTTGTTCTCTTTGTCTGCCTTTCTAAAGCTTACTTTACATTATTCTCAACTTTACATAATTTCCATAATGTAAAGTTTTACATTATGGAAAGACTTATCTGGCATGCGCTATTGCAAATGCAGCTATCGAAAAATGCTATAAGACTCTGTATGTTCGACTGCCTGATTTGATTCAGGAATTTGAAGAAAGAGAAGCTATGCACTTGTCAAAAACAGTACTGTACAAAAAATACGCAAGACCGACTTTACTGATAATAGATGAGTGGCTATTGCAACCAACTACAGAGTCTTTCTGCAATTGTTTGCTTGAAATCTTTGAAAGGCGAAAAGGTTTAAGTACCGTCATGTGTACTCTTTACGAACAATCTGAATGGCACAACAGACTTGGAGGAAATGTCCAGGCGGAATCGGTAATCGACAGAATAGTGCACAATTGCGTTGATATTGTGTTAGGTGATCTGAACATGAGAGCCTATACAAGTCCAACAAAGATGAAGTAAAACAAAGACGGGGAGGCGATGCAGCTTAGGCTGCATCGCAGATCTGATCCTTTTGGTGAAATCTACATGATCCCTCAAATAAATGCATAATTCCATTTTTGTGAAATGGCAGATCCTTTTTCACGTTATATGCAGTCTAACTTAACCTCTGGAAAGTAGTTGTGTAGATCATTTAATCTGATACCACCGATAGATACAGTACTCCATGCCGGGAAGGCTGAGTTACCATGCTCACCTAGCATATAGCCCTGGATGTCCTGTGGGTTTACATCAAAATGACGAGATAAGATGTATTTGAATCTTAAAGTCTCTAAGGTAGTACCGGTACCGAATAATCTACCGTGTTTCCAACCAAACTTAGTAGCAGCTAGATAAGTTGTAACATCTAAAGGATTGGTGATCATAATTAAGATAGCATCTGTATTGTACTTTACAACCTCAGTCATGATCTCAGTGATGTTCTTAACATTCTCTTTAGCAAGCTTTAAACGCTCATATTGGCCAGGAAGGATGCTAGGACCTGCGTCACAGATAATTACATCAGCATCTTTTACGGTGTCAAAGCCACCAGAGTAAACCTTAATATTACGGTTAATTGGTGAAGAAATAGAATGACAGATGTCCAAAGCTTCACCGTAAGCTACATTCTCTTTAATATCAATACAAGCAATTTCAGCTGCAATATTTGATGCTACAGCCTTAGTTAAAACTTCTGAACCTACATGACCTAAACCGATAATGGCCAGCTTATGAATTTTCATAATTGATCCTTATTGTTGGGTGAACATTGGGAATTATTTTTATTGTTGTATATGTGTAAAAGATACTACAAGGAAAAGAGAGGTCAAATAAAATTTTGGATATAGATCTAGAGTAACAACTACTAGAATCGATAAAAAGGACACAAACCTCATCATCATAATCACTTTTAATGTTTATTATTTTGGTTTGCTAGTATATATCGGATTTAGTATTTTGTTACAAATTTTCAAAAAAGGAGCCAAGATAATGCACTGCTTTTTCTTAGGTCAAAGGCTCTTGTGGTTGACACCACAAGAGATCATTGATTTGAAAGTAATTAATTTTGTTAGATATGCACATCTAGAAGGTCACCTATTATAGTGATTTTGTAATAAGAGGTTAATTGCGATTGTCCTTATTAGCAAGATAATAAGACTGTTTTAGCATCTCAAAAACGTAGTCAAGCTCGCTTTCATCTCGCATTTCTAATAAATAATTCCAACCTACTTTATCTTGAACAGTGCCGATTTTAGAAAACAAATCTTTTGGATCATTTAAAGCGCCAAAAGGCATAATTAAAAACAACGCAACCTTTTTTTTGCGGAACACAACTGAAGCAAAACGATTGCCTTTATTATTCATTACCATATATTCTTTTTTAGGATCAAAAGAGATATTACCTAAAGTCATAACCTTTTGTTTTAAGTCTTGATAGATTTGCTGTATCTGAGGTAAAGCCCTCTGTACATGCTCTTCTTCTGTGTAAGTAGCTTTAGCTGAGACCTCCACATTATCAACAGCAGCTGTGATAGAGCTGATGTTGATAACACTGTAAAAGGCATTAAGCTCTTCTTCAGATAAGTCACCGTCACCATTTTGGTCGATAACTTCAACAAAGACTTTCATGAACTTTAAGAGATTGCGAAGCTTTTGATCGTCGTATTTTTTACCGATTAGTTTTAAATTGTCGTCGGTTAATATGGAGCTTTCATTATCCTCATCACCATCTTCAGCATCACGGTAAGAATCTATGTTATAAAGTCTTTCCATGAACTCTTGAGAGTTACACTCATCTAAGTTCTTAGCTAAATACAAATAGAGCTCTTCAAAAGATAACTGCAGACAAAGTACTGCAAATAACATCTCTTTATCCCAGTCGCTTTGCTCACCTTTAATCTTAGTAACTTTAGATAACAGTAAGTAAGCATTAAAAATTCTCTTCATGGCACGAGGATTAGAGCCTATGGAATACTCAATTAGTTGTGAGTAATTTGAAAGCATCTGCTCACTTGGATTTTTAATGTCGATAGATTCTAGGAATTTGCCTACATAATTCTTTAAATTATATTGTGCAGTAGGCATCTTAAATGGCACTTGTATGATCTTATCAAAGAAAGAACGACCTTTAGAGTCATCTATGCTATCGCCATACTTTACTCTTACACCTTGTGATACTACAGAGTAATCAATAGCTAGTACAAAAACACATTTATCACAATCTAAGAATAGCTTTAGAATTTCAAGTACTTCAACTGCTTTACCTGGATTTAATCTGTCTAAATCGTCGATAAAAAACACTAATCTGTCTTTTGAGCTTTTTCCAATTTTATTAAGCACTGCCTCTTGAAATTGCTTTTTCAAGACTTTTACTGCTTGTACTGGTGATAAATCCTGCTCTTTGTTTTTGGTAATGATAGATTTAGCTTCACTACCTGCATCTTGTAGGGCTTCACCTACTTCCTCTCCTAAAAAAGGAGATGCTGTAGAAACACCTATCTTTAAAGCTGTTCTTGAAGCTAAACTTAAAATAGACAATATGAAGTGACCTCCGCGAATGTAAATTCGTGGATTTACCGTGTAAACTGTAGATGTTAAAAATTTAACAGAAACGGATTTACCGCATACATTAGGAAGGTCACATATGAATAAGATAATCTATATTGGAATGGATGTCCATAGCTCAAATTTCACATTATGCAGTTTTGAGCCTGGATATGGCTTTAAAGCAGATAAGATCTTTGGACAAACACAGATTAAAGAAGACATATTTAACAGTACTGTAAAATATATCAATAAGCTGAAGAGCATGAGACCAGATGTTGATGTTGTCTGTGGCTATGAGGCAGGGGGCTTAGGATATAGCCTGCATCGAAAGCTAAAAGCCAAGGAAATTGAGAGTGTGATCTTAGCACCTACCACTATGGCGGTAGCTATAAACAGTTCAAAGAAAAAGAATGATTACAGAGATGCTATAACCATTGCTAAATGTTTAGCAAGCTCAGCATATAAGGCAGTATATATACCTGATGAGAAAGACGAAGATGTAAGAGATTTCATCAGGATGAGAGATGATCATAAAACAGCTTTAAAGCAGATTAAACAGCAACTAAATGCTTTCTGCTTACGTCATGGACATCACTATGATAAACCCAAATGGACAGGACTCCATCTAAACTGGTTAAGAAAACTTGAATTGAGTAAGGTCCAACGAGAGACAGTAGAAGAGTATCTTGCAACCTATGAGGCACTTACAAGCAAGATAGCAGCATTGGATGTACGCATAGAAGACATAGCCTCTGAAGAAAGATATTCTGAAAAGGTTAATAAGCTCAAGTGCATCAAGGGAATAAAGACTCATATAGCTTTATCATTTGTCTGTGAGATAGGAGATTTTAACCGATTCAAATCGGCAGACAAGTTTTCAGGCTTTATAGGACTAGTACCTGGAGAATACTCAAGTGGTAATACTGAGAGAATGTTAGGTATTACAAAAGCAGGAAACAGGCATTTAAGACGACTGGTAGTAGAAATATCAAATACCTACAGACGAGGCGCTGTAGGTCGAAAATCAGTAGCCTTAAGGGAACGTCAGAAGGATATGCCTAAGGATGTAGTTGCATATGCTGATAAGGCTACTAATCGTTGCCAAAGAAAGTACCAGCGCATGATGTTCAAAGGAAAGAATTCAAATCAGGCGGTAGCTGCTGTAGCTAGAGAGCTATGTTGCTTTATCTGGGGAATGATGACCGGTAATTATTCAAGAACAGCACAGGCAGAAGCTTCAGTATACCGTTCTGAGTTAGATTAGAGTTTTATTAAGGAAAAGAAGTAGGCACAAGTATTTTAAAGTGATTTAGGTAAGACGTTTTTTTATCAAGAAGGTTTGAACTATCTACGATAAATCTATGATGGCACGTTAAACGTGATCCTCGCTAATAGACAGTAGAGTTCGCGGCGAAACCATTGACCTGGGGTAACCAATCCTCGTATAACAGAGTGGCCAATGCCGTATCTTATACTGAGAAGAGCGTCTTATCTAAATCACTAAAAAGGTACTTGACAAAGGTCACTTCATAACAGATTTACCAATATTTGCTCTTTGACATTGCTCTGGCTCTAAGGCTTCTGAAAGACTACTTAATAAAGTTAAAGTAAGCTCATCTTCCATATTGAATTGTGAGTACTGCCAAGTATTAAACCAGATAGAATCAACTGAATTTCCTAATTCCTCACGAATTAGATTCATTAAAGAGGTTTTACCTGCACCCCATGTACCTTGAATTGCAATGGTCATTGGAGTTGTACATTCTTTAATAAACGCACTTAAGGCATTAACGTAATTGCTAACTTCAAAAATATCGTCTTCTTTATTTACAACTGGTAAATCGCTAAAGCCTAGGGACATAGTAAATCCTTTTTCTTAAATTATTTACCCTTAGCTTGGTAAATGCCAAGGTTATTTGCTGTTATCTATCCTCAATTTTTATTGAGTCGTTATTCATTTTAAACCTTTGATATCGCTCAACAGTATCTTTAGAAAGTTCTAATTTATTGAAAATACACCTAGTAATATCAACTCCACTCTCAACAAGATCGTTGTAGATCTCGTCTGCATACATAAGGCTACTTACATAAATTGGGTAATCTTTTAGTTCATTATTTAAAGCACTTGGTGGATATATTTTTTTAGATTTGTATTCTAACTTACTGTTTTTTATCGCAGCTTTATCGCAATATTCGATATTTTCTAATACAGACTTTGGAAGACATTCTACCAATGCTCTAGTTTCATGACCTATGGTATAGAACACCACCTTATCAAGTTTTGTTATCCTTTGAACAAAATCATCTATGTAAGGGAAAACGATTTCGCTTACATAATCCTTATTTCTTTTTTCTATTTCACCCATTCTGTATAGGATTGTCTCTCTGTTAGCAATTAAATACTCACATACAGATTTAGGAACTCGTTTTGCTATAAAATCAAAATCCTTGTCAATTAAAGCTTTTCTGACAGATGTGGCGTTAATTGCATTACCATTAAGATCATCATTTAAGCAATATCTTGGGATTTCAATAAGCTCTACATTAAATTCAGGCAATATTGATTTCATAAGTGAATTGTATTCACTTGTAACTCTATCAAATGGCTCTTGTCCTACAAATCGTTTGGTGATATTTAATTGAGGAGCTATTAGTTCACCAAAAATTCTGACATCTTCCTCTGCGTTAGCCTTATGCTGAGTTGTTTCTTTAGAAAAATAATTTGCAAAGGTTGTTTGAGAAATTATGAAATCACCACTTGGAACTACAATTACATTACTTAAATGCTTGGTATTCTCATGAACTAAAAATAACCTATCGACAAATGGAATTGCTGATAAATCCTCTTCCACTACAAAGATATACAAATAATCTACCTGCTTTGCTGCATACTCAACTAAATGTTTATGGCCTAAGGTAAATGGATTGCAGTTCATTACAATAGAGCCAATAGTTGCATTTACAGGTAGTATTCTTGTAGCTTTGATTTTATCTATATATTTCTTTACCTGCTCTCTAGTGCTATTCTCAATTTGAAGTCTGCCTTTGTACAACAATTTATCGTCATCTTCAGCAAGACTTGCTTGATAAATCGGTTTTATGAATTTATCGATTAAAACATCTGCTACAAGATTATTTCCTGTTACTGTAGTATGAATTGGCACATTTGTGTATAAGAATTTACCCTCGTCGTATTTATTATAGTATGTTTTAATATCTAACTCATTTTCATACAACATTTCATTTAAAATAAATACTATATCATTTTTGTTAATTTCTTCTCTTAAAATATCATAGTTATTTTCATAAAGCATTGCCACTGTCTTTACTTTGTAAGGTAGCGCAAAATTATCTAACTTTGACTTCAAGATTTGAACCAATTTCTCGTTCTCAAAATTAACCACCCCCCCCGCAATACAAGGACCGACTATATATATTGTTTTTTTCTCCTTTTGACCTAAAGTCTTACCAAGAATAGAGACAATAGTATGAAATTCTGTTTTTTTTATATTGGAAATTTTATCTAAGTAATAAGGAGGATCCATTTCTCCATTTTCTACTAATTTTTCATAATAATCTGGAGATTGAGAACAATAAACATTAGCTCGATTTTTTCTTACAATATCAAAACCAAAGGGAAAATTGATGCGATATACATGAACTCTGTTTTCAAGTAGCTTATCATAGATCCTCTTAGCTATATCATTCCTTTCTTGATTTTTATAAATAAACACACCATCATCATTATGTAGTTCATGAATCAAGTAAGTAACCTTTCCTAAAACTTCAAAGCCTGCTTTTGCAGAATTCAAATCATACCCCATTTGATTATTTGAGCTTAATTTAAGGTATTGATTGAATCTAAAATCATCTTTGCAATATTGATAAAAATCTTCTAATGAAAGAATTGTTATAAGTTTTTCTTTTTTGTAAAAAAGGCAGATCGTTCTTTTATTGCATTTCTCACTGTAAAAGGTTTTGATGTCGTTGTATGAGCAATTACCTAAATCAAATCTTTTAATTTTCTTTGTAACTATATCCATATTCGCTGTGTCATTTTCTGCATCTTTAATCAATTATCTGTAGATAACTGAGTTACATCATTTTATTGATGTGCATTTATATACTGTTTTACTATATTGTTAATAATTTACATTCATATTCAGATGTAACATTTAAATTTATAACTGAACAGAACTCTTTAATATACCTGTTAAATAATGAATACTCTTTTCTTAACTTTTCTAAATGAACTTTGTAAGCTACAAATGGGTCAAAATAGATCGTACTATTAAAAATTGAACAATTTTTAGGTATCATATAGTTAGAGCCGTAGTATGTTCTTAATATTGCATCATATCCTATAGGAATTGGAACTAACATTTTTTCAAAATCCCAAAATAAAGTATCCTCATAGCAAGCATGATCTATAGACACCTGTCTTTGAGTTTCCAATGTAAAAGCAATTGGCGCAACATTCTTACTTGTTTCATAATCGTATTGCTTGAACATATTTTCGTATTCACGAAACGCATTTACATAATCTAGACCAGCCCCTATCGATTTTCTTGAAATCACCTTTCTTTCTTTTAGTTTTTTTCTAACTTTTAGATTTAGTGACAAAACCCTCTCGTATTCATAGTAGAATCTAATTGTTTTAGCTTTTTTATAAGCTATTTTTGATAGCATATCAAATTCTTGCTTTGAATCAGGAACACCATCCATTGGAAAAATATCAATAAAAATCCCCTGATTTATGTCATTAAATAACCAATTTTTGGAAATAGCAGTTGTTCTACAATCTCTAATTTTTGAATGGATTCCGGGATAATTGTTTTCTGAATATATATCCTGATAGAAGTATGGATAACAAAATTCTAATTTTGAAATTTCAGATAACTTATCGTAGTCCTGCCTTGGCATAACAACATCAATATCATCATCCCAAGGAATAAAACCTTTATGTCTAACAGCTCCAAGCAATGAACCACCATCTAGCCAATACCTTAAATTATACTTTTTACAAACCTCATCAAGTCTTTTTAATAAACATAATTCTACATTCCATACAGCCTTTCTTTTTTCTGAAACAAGAAATCCATTTCTTATTTCTTCATTCAATGAACCTACAAGAATTTCATCCATACTTGATTGATGCTCAACTAATTTTAACTCTTCATCAGTGATAAAAAAACACTTATCTCATTGTTATCAAATGTAAAATTTATAGTTTTGGATGGAAGCTTATTTTTTAGCAATAAAATATGTTTTTCATCGACTTCCTTTAGAGATAATTGATAAACAATTTCTGCAATAACGTCTAACGCATCATCATTCCAATCATAGCGAGCTATTTCTTGGGTTCCTAACCTAATACCATAGCCACAGAATAATTGTTTTTTCTTTTTGTTCAATGTTACTTCACATTTATAAGCATTGTCATAAATTGTCTGCATTTCTTCCTTGCTACACCTAATAAAAATTTGATGAGTCATAGAAATTTGACCATTTATGCTTGCTACATCGAACCCCTTATCTTTTAACCTTTCTCCTAAATAATTAGAACAGTGAACAACATGACTCATATAATCGACACCATATTTCTCAAATTCAATTAGAGCAAATAAAAGTGAAATTTTTTGATGCATTTGTGAGTGTCTTAAATATTTAGGATTAATATTTTTTTCCATTAATTCATGCAATCTCTTGCTGTTTGTCATTATTAGTCCAGAAGCAGGGCCAGGGAATGTTTTGTGTGTTCCTCCAAACATAATGACATTGTCAGAATCTTTTGATTTCAATGGGTTGTAAACCAATCCTGCAGCTATAAGCCCCATAATTTGGCTACAATCCCACAACAACACACAATTTCTTGTGTTAATTTTATCCACTGACAAAGGTTTAATTAGGTCAGACGGTGCCAATAATATAAAACCAATATTTTCTTGTTCAATTAACAGATTGGTTTTATCGTAGTCTAAATCCATTTCATCGATTAAATATGGAGCCGAGTAAACTTTTATTCCTAATCTTTCTACTACGGGTTTAACAGATGCATGTCCTCCATATTCCTTATCAAGGATAAGCATCTTATCTCCTGAAGCACACACCGATTTAACTAACATATCAATGCAGTTCATTCCTGTAAAAGGTCTAGGATCAGTATATTTTGCTCCAAAAATTCTTTCACAAGCATCTGAAATCATTTGGTAGAAAGGAAATAATTTTTCACACCCTATGAAGTTATCTTCCATGTTAAATGAATAGGTATTATTCATTATGTAACGTTCTTGGAAGCCAAAACCTAATGGTAGATTTGCAAATTCAGAAATTACATTTTCGGCAGCACACAAGGGGAGAGCCCTTTTATGATAATCATCAAAATCCCGAACAGAATTTAATAATTTTTCTAAATTTACTTTACTGTCTGAAAAGCGAAGATCTCCGACATAAACATTCTTATCCATTTTGTACAGTTTGATATCGCCTTTTTCACTGTCACGACATTGATAATAAATTCTGCCTTGATTCCAAACCTTTTCGTCATCTGTCGGTTCTACATCGCAAATATAAATATCGCCTTTACATCTAAATTTAAACATGGAAGGTCGTATTTGCTTTAGTGACTCAATACCAACAATGTTATTTTCTTTTACTGCCAATCTGTAACAGATTTTCTTCATGATTAATGAGTGGGAATTAAATAGATATTGTTCATCAAATTTCCTCAATTCTTCTAAAGAATCAAATTCATGTATGCAGTCATCCTTAGATTTTTTTGCATACATGTATAAATCATCAAGATTATCATCTTGAATATCAGCCCAAAACTTATTAGAAGACTCTGGAAGATCTTTGATTTTTTCTACTATTTCTACATATTTTTTAGAAAATCTTTCTGAAAAAAAAGCATATCCTAATGTTACCCAAATGTCGTAACACTTATCGCCATACATTGTCTTTATAATCTTATCGTCAGTATCAATAACTATTCCTCGTTCCGCAGTCTTACCAGGCATATAGACAGTAGTATAAAATGAATCATAAAAGTAGGTCTGAAATATATTGTCAGAAAAATATAAATCTGATGATGTGATAATTGAGTTTTTCAAGTACTTTCTTGCTGCATAGACACTTGCAAAATTATTCTTAACAGAAAAATCTTCAGTATTAACTAAAATTACATTATATTTAACTTCTAAATATTTAAATTTCTCTTTCATGTAGCCAACTACTACAACAATTTCACTTATGCCTTTTTCTCTCAGTTGCTTAATTTGACGTTCAATTAAGACCTCACCTTTAACATTTAACAATCCTTTTGGTGTAGAGAAATTTAAAGGAACAAATCTTGTTGACATTCCTGCAGCCAATATAACTGCATTATCAATTCTATGAGATTCAAAATATCTATTTGCTTCATCTGTTAAGCTATAATTTTGCAAATATCCATGTTGTTGTAATAAATCGATATTATTTAATATTTCTGAATGCTCAATAAACAATGAATCAGAAATTTCATCTAAAGAACTTAAAGGATGGTCCTTTAAAAAATACAGGATATCAAATTGCTTTTTAGAAATGTTCATTTGTTCGTACCATCCGTTTATATTTATTTAAAATAAGATGAGTTTTCTTAAGGTAAAAAAAATAATTACTCTATTTGTTTAACCAATCAACAACTGAAATATGTTGCAAATTATAAGTTGTTAATAAATTTTCAATATTTCTTTTATCTCGTACTGATGATGAATCACACATATTATTATCGTATTGAATTTAATGTACTTTAATGAATCCTTTGCTAATATTTGAATTCCATTAACACTTTTTATTTAATTACCAGAGTCAACGATAAAAAAA
>ERZ1034871.260-NODE-260-length-32194-cov-11.348580_pt1 | contig 32194 bp, 20 predicted proteins | sample MGYA00520631_ERZ1034871 | MGnify/ENA primary metagenome ERZ1034871 (study PRJEB33766, sample SAMN09781721) | gut metagenome | biome: gut microbiome | host: Homo sapiens | place: Madagascar | study: EMG produced TPA metagenomics assembly of the PRJNA485056 data...
CAAATACGCTCTTGAGTTCTCAAACCACCACCACTCACCCACCTCGCAATCCGGAACCATCCGGACCACTCGCTGAGCGGCAGCAAGGGATTAACTTACACGAACCCGTCCACTTGCGCAAATCGGCATTCCTCAAACCCCGTAAAAACCCTTGCGGCGCAACGCATTCATCGGCGTGTCGAAAACCGCCTATCGCACGCCACATCATCGCAGAAATGCTTCAGACAAGCCTCAAAACGGCCTGAAATTCATCAGAAAAACCTGTCTACGGGCGTGTCGTGAGCCTGCAACGGTTTCCAAATACGGTCGGAAAGCCGAAAAAGACGCATACGGAGGAAACCGCGCGGTGGTATGTATGGAGGTATGAGCAAAAAAATCGCAGTATTGACGGGCGCAGGCATCTCCACGTCCGCAGGCATCCCTGACTTCCGCGGCCCGGACGGCGTCTGGACCAAACATCCCGAGCAAATGAACGTGTACGACATCGACGCGTTCCTAGCCAATAAGGAAGACCGCGAGTATTCCTGGCGCTGGCAAAAGGAATCGCCAGTATGGAACGCGCAGCCGGGCACCGCACACAAAGCGCTCGTCAAGCTGGAACAGGCAGGGCTGCTGACGCTGCTCGCCACGCAGAATTTCGACGCGCTGCACGAGAAGGCGGGCAATAGCAGCAACGTCATCGTCAATCTGCACGGAACCATCGGCACTTCGCATTGCATGAAATGCCATGCGAAATACAACACGGCGGACATTATGGCGAATCTCGACAACGAGCCGGATCCGCACTGTCATCGCAAGCTGCCATACAGCGGCAATATGCCATGCAATGGGCTGATCAAAACCGACGTCGTCTACTTTGGCGAAGCGCTGCCGGATGGTGCGATTGAAAAGTCATACCGTCTAGCGGCGCAGGCCGACGAATTGTGGGTGATCGGCTCCACGCTGGAAGTGATGCCGGCGGCGAGCATTGTGCCGGTCGCCGCGCAGGCGGGCGTGCCGATCACCATCATGAACATGGGACGCACGCAATACGATCGCCTGGCCACACGGCTTATCCGTGACGATATTGCGATTGCGCTGCCGCAGTTGGTCAACGAGACAATCGCCGCGGAACAGGGCAAATAACACCGAATGAACAAGCAAGGCTCCTCAACCTGATTGGGTTTGAGGAGCCTTCTTTGATGCGGAAGATATGCGAGAATCCGCGCTTATCCACCGTGGGAAATCAGTAGATGCGCTTGGGCCGGAAACCGGCCGCGCGCATCGCGTCAAGGATGCGGTCGATGTGCTCAGGGCCGTTGGTCTCAACGGTGACGCCCAAGGAAACCGAATCAGTGTAATGGCTGGAAGCCTTGAACTGGTCGTGATCGAGTGCGATGACGTTAGCGCGCTGCTCGGCCAGAATCGTGGCCACCTTGACAAGCTGGCCAGGGGTATCCGGAAGCTCAACCTCGAAGTTCATGATGCGGCCACGGGCAATCATGCCCTTCTGAATCACCGCGCTGATGGAGACAGTATCCTCATTGCCACCGGAAAGAATCGGCACCACCACATGCGGCCCCTGTGCTTCGGCGAACTTGCGCGAGCGCAGATTCAGGTGCTCAAGCGCGGCCAGAGACACGGCACCGGCAGCTTCGACCACCAGCTTGTGCTTCTCCAGCATGAGCAGAATCATCTCGTTGATGTCACGCTCGGTGACGGTGACCAGATCGTCGAGGAACTCGTTGAGCAGCGCGAAGGTCAGGTCGCCCGGACGCTTCACGGCAACACCTTCGGCGGAGGTGCGCACCTGGTCGGCCGGCACCACATGACCGGCGGCCAACGAATTCTTCCATGCCGGGCTGCCTTCCGGAATGGCGCCGATCACACGCACTTCCGGCTTGAATGTCTTGATGGCGAGCGCCACGCCGGCGCCCAGACCACCACCGCCGAGCGGCACGACCACGTCGGTGACGTTCGGCACATCTTCGAGGATCTCAAGACCAATGGTGCCTTGTCCGCACAGCACCTCGTAATCGTCGAACGGCGGAACATAGATCATGCCTTCGTTGTCGCTCAGCTCCTGCGCGTGAGCGGCCGCTTCGTCGAACACCTCACCACACAGCACCACGTCGGCGCCATAGGCCTTGGTGGCATCCACCTTCAGCGGCGGAGTGATCTGCGGCATGCAGATGGTGGCCTTCGCGCCACGTTCGCGGGCCGCGTATGCCACACCCTGCGCATGGTTGCCTGCGGATGCGGTGACGATGCCGTGCGAGAGCTGTTCGTCGGTCAGCGATGCGATCTTGTTGTATGCGCCACGGATCTTGAACGATCCGGTGACCTGGAGATTTTCCGGCTTGAGCAAAATCTCATGTCCGGTCATCTCGGACAGCACGGGGGACGGAATAATTCCCGTATGGCGTGCGGTGCCCTTCAGTCGTTCGGCGGCCAGTTTCAATTCGGCGGCATGATCACGCCGCAATGCTTTGAGCACCTCGTTTTGTTCCATGGACGTTATTGTAAGCGCACGTCTGCCGAAAATGCCGTGCGATTGCCGAATCGCAATCGAATCCCGGCCGTGCCTCAGAATCGCACGGAAAAAGAAACGTCCGACAGGTTTCGTGATGAACCTGCCGGACGTTCCGCAGAGAGTTATAGGGAAAGATCGATCAGAGCTGAATCACGACTCCCTCCCAGCGAGCAAGCTCGCCGTGAGCGATCGACTTTACGCTATGCATAGCATCATAGGTGCTAAGCAGTACTTGCGATTCGTTTACGCCGTCGGAAAGCAGCTCCGCCACGTCCAAAGGCAGCGCCGCGGACCTGTCGGTGAGGTTGACGGCAACGAGAATCGTATCGTCGCCGTCAACGCGCGTGAAGGCGTACACCTGCTCATCGTCGGCAGCGAGCAGATGCCATTCGCCGGCCGCGATGGTGGCGCTGTTGTGGCGCATGGCAATGAGCTTCTTGTAGAACGTGTACACGGATTCCGGATCGTCGAATTCCTCGGCGGCGTTGATCTCCACGTGGTTCGGATTGACGCTGATCCATGGTTCGACGGGCGCGTCTGGCGCGGTGAAGCCGGCGTATTTGGAGGCGTCCCATTGCATGGGGGTGCGCGCGTTGTCGCGTCCGATGAGGGCGAGCGCGGCCATCATGGATTCGGACGACTGGCACTTGGCTTCCTCCACGCGCTGACGGTAGCCGTTGAGGGCCTCCAGATCGCGGTACTGTTCCAGCTTGGTGAAGTGGGCGTTGGTCATGCCCAGCTCCTCGCCCTCGTAGATGTACGGAGTGCCGCGATGCATGTGCAGCAGCATGCCAAACGCCTTGGCGCTAAGCTCGCGAGAGCCGCGGTCGGAGTCGTTGCCCCAGCGGGAGACGACGCGCGGCTGGTCGTGGTTGCAGAAGAACAGGCTGGCCCAGCCGGCGTTCCTCACGGCCTCCTGCTGCGCGGCGAGGCTCGCGCGCAGATTCTTGACCTCGAACGGGACGGTGTTCCACTTGGAGCCTTCCTGATCGATGCCAACGTGGTCGAACAGGAACAGCATGTCGAGTTCCTTGTGAGTCGGATCGGTGATGAACTCGTTGCGGTCCGGGGTGACGCCCGGGGCCTCGCCCACGTTGATGTAGCCCTCACGGCCTTCGAACACCTCACGGCGCATTTCGGCGAGGAACTCGTCGAGACGCGGACCGTTGGAGCAGAACGGGAACGGGCTGGAATAGCCTTCCTCGCCGACCGGCAGATCGGCGATTTCGGAACCGTCCTCGCCCGGCAGCCTGCCGTTCTTGTCGACGGTCTTGGAGATCTGGGTGATCACGTCCATGCGGAAGCCGTCGATGCCGCGATCCATCCACCAGTTCATCATCTTGTAGACGGCCTTGCGCACCTCGGGGTTCTCCCAGTTGAGGTCGGGCTGCTTCTTGGAGTACTGGTGGAAGAAGTATTCGCCGCGCTTCGGGTCGTACTCCCATGCGGAGCCGCCGAAGTAGGAGCCCCACTGGTTCGGCTCGGCGCCCGGAGTGCCCGGCTCGTGGCCCGGCTTGGCGGGACGCCACCAATACCAGTCGGCGTGCGGATCGTTCTTGTCACGGGAGGCCTGGAACCAGGCGTGCTCGTCGGAGGTGTGGTTCACGACGAGGTCCATCACGATCTTCAGGCCGCGCTTGTGAGCCTCGGCGAGCAGCTCGTCCATGTCCTCGAGCGTGCCGAACAGCGGGTCGATGTCCTGGTAGTCGGAGATGTCGTAGCCGTTGTCGTCCTGCGGGGACTTGTACACCGGGGAGAGCCACAGCACGTCCACGCCAAGGTCGGCGAGATAGTCGAGACGGCTGGTGATGCCCTTCAGGTCGCCGATGCCGTCGCCGTTGGAATCCTGGAAGGAACGCGGATAGATCTGGTAGACGACCGCGTTGGCCCACCACGGGTTCGGGGTGGCGCCGTTGGAGCGGACGCTGTCGGGGAGGGTGGAACGATTGAAATTCGTCATCGCGATTGAGCTCCTTTGCCTAAGTGGAATGGATGAACTTTGCTATATCCCATGGTACGTAAATCGTTTTTTCTTTCTTGCCTGCGGCGCGTTTCACAAAGCAGGAAATGAATGACGGAATGGGGGTATATCGACTACTCTTCGAAGATCACGACTTCCCCGTGGGAGACGCTCGTCGACATGGTCTCCCCCGCCTGCAGTGGACGGACGTCCCCGCTTTCGGGACGGATGACACGTCCCGGTCTGCGCGCGGCCAACCGCACCTCCTGCTCGTGTTCCTCGCAAAGGCCGACGTAAGCCGTCACGTCGCGATCACCGAAACGCGCATGGACGCCCAAGGCCTCCGCGGACTTCCGTGGATCGCGCAACAACGAATCCGCCGTAGGGAGGCCTGGTGCGTCCGGTCTCGCCAATCCGCCGCCGAAGTCGAGAAGATCATGCAGCATCCTCTCATCCGTATGCCCTTCGGCATCGGAGCAATACACCGGGCCTCCGCTCAGCAACCGCATGATGCCATGCGCCCACGCGTGGGGATGTTCGCTCCAGAACATGTCCCAATCGCAGTGGTACAGCTCACCCATCAGCAGCGCGTTGAAAGCGTTCTGCATAATATGCTCGGCCAGCGAATGCGGATCGTGCGGCAGATAGTCGTCGCTGCTCCGAACAATCGGGGAAATCGGACGATGCCAGTAATCCTCCGGCGCCATGCCCATGCAGTTGATGAGCGCATTGTTGAAATGCCTGGCCACCGCGGAGTCGAGCCCCTCATGCCTGCCGATGGTCGCTTCGCCGTAGCTTTCCTTGCCGGCGGTCATCACCGACGTGGAGCTTTGCGAATCGACCTTGACGAAATCGATGCCGGACCTTTCCAATTCCTTGTCCCACTCGTGCCAGAAGACGAACGCCTGGTCGTCGGTCTTGCCCGGCAGCAGGCAGCCATTGGCGGTGCGTGTCAAATCGCCATTCATCTGCCGCGCGACCTCGCCGTGAGGGTCGACGCCGTTCCAATAGCCTTGGAACGCCTGCCATACGCCGACATGCTTCACGCCGAACTCATCCTTCAGCAGACGCACGGTGTGCGAAAGCCCCTGTGGGAAACGGTCCGGATCCGCGCCGAACGAACGCAGCATGCCGTTTTCACGGTCGACGTCGGACCATCCGTCGTCGATCAGCACCCAGGATACCGGCACGTTCTTGCGGCGGAATTCCTCCATTTTGGCGATGATCGCCCGTTCGTCGACGTTCTGCCCGAGCGAATCCCACGTGCACCATCCAAGTCCGGTGAGCTCCTGCGGGAACGCCCGTTCGGAGCGCATGCGGACATGCGTCCGTGCCGCGATGACACGCACGCATTCGTGGATGGCGCGGTACGGATCGTCGGACACTGCGGCGACGCACAGCATTCCGGACAGCTGCGTGAAACCCATCGCGTTGATGGACGCGCACAGCCGCAGTCGACCGTCGGAAACCCCCATATCGGCGCGGACGTCATCCCCGCATGCCGCCAGCATCACGCACCACGTATCGGACGAGCGCCACAGCAGAAGCTGGGTGCGTTCGGGAATGTCGGCGAACGCCGTTTCCCATGCAGGACGCATCCACCATTCCTTGTGCTGGTACAAAGCCAGAATGTCGCCATCGTTCGGCATGTCGATGTCGAGGCCGACCTCGACCGCGCGGAACGGATCATACGTGTCCTGCTCCTGGAAACGGGTGGCACGATCTGCGGGCTGATCGATCCTCGCATCAAGGCTGATGCTCCACACCGGGCATGCCGCGTCCGGCTCCTCGGTCATCTGGATCGCGTCATTTGGCATGTTCCATGTGAAACAGCTACGATCATCTCCTCGAACGAGGTGCGCCACCGCACCGCTGATTGCAATGGGACAGGTGACAGCTTTCATGGTTACTCCTTCACAGTCGCCATGGATGAAATCAGTATGATCCAATGTCATAAGTTCCAATGGAACCAGTCATACCCGCCTATACCAGACGGTAGTTTCGGGAAGAACCCTGTCAACGGTTCCCGAGCAACGGGATTCGAGCAGCACGGCCGCATGCTCCGGCAGCGCGATCGAACGCGTCGACGAGAAATTCGTCAGCACGGTCATGCCAGAAGGCAATGTCCAGCCGAAACCGTCCGGGCCGCAGACATCGTCCGGCAACCATTCGAGATCGATATCGGCACCATGCTTGACCATGCGCTTCCTGATCGCCACGGCCTGACGGTACAGGTTCAGCGTAGAATCGTCTTGACCTTCCTGACCGGACTCGGCGTAGTCGGCGAACCAATCGGGCTGCGGCAGCCAAGCGCGGCCGGAATCGTTGAAACCGAAGGCCTTGTCCTTTTCTCCGGTCCACGGCAACGGCACACGGCAGCCATCGCGCCCTTTGAACGCATGCTTTCTACGCTCCCAAATCGGATCCTGCAATTCCTCAGGAAGCAGGTCAAAATCCTCGGGAAGCCCCAGTTCCTCTCCTTGGTAGATGAAAGCGGTTCCGGGCAGGCCCAGCATGACCAAGGCAGCGGCACGCGCGCGGCGGGCTGCCGAAGCCGGATCGATCGGCGGATTCGTGCCGTTGGACGTGACCCACGCTTCGATGTCGGTTCCCGTCGGAACACCGAGACGTGATGCGATTCGCGGCACATCATGGTTTCCCAGCACCCAAGTGGGAGCCGTTTCAGCGGTTTTCGCATACTTCCACGTGCGTTCGATGGAAGCGCGGTACGCATCGCGATCCCAATCGGCTTTCTCCAAGGAGAAATCGAAGATGGCGCCGAGCTCGTCCTGCTTGGCGTATTGGAAGACACGCTCGTTGAACGGCGTCCAGGATTCTCCGATCGCATATTTCGCCGGCTTGTACTGGTTGAACAGCTCACGCCATTCGCGATAGATGTCGTGGACGGCGTCGCGGTCCCACATCGGATCGGAGCCGTCAGCGGCCTGCGGATATTGCTTGGTCGGATCCGGACGGTCGCGCAACGGCTCACGCAGGTCCTTGGCAAGGCCATGGGAGACGTCGATACGGAATCCGTCCACGCCTTTGCCGCACCAGAATCGAAGAATGCCGAGGAATTCCTCATGTACCTCGGGATTGTCCCAGTTGAGGTCAGGCTGCTCCTTGGCGAAGGTGTGCAGGTAATACCAGCCATCACCGCAGGGCTCCCAGGCGGACCCGCCGAAATTGCTCAGCCAGTTGGTCGGAGGCAACTCCCCATGCTCGCCTTTGCCGCGGTGAAATACGTAGCGGGCGCGTTCCGGGGAGCCGGGAGCCGAAGCCAACGCCGCACGGAACCATTCATGCTGGTCCGAGGTGTGGTTCGGTACGATGTCGATGACGACCTTGATGCCAAGTTCGCGCGCCCGCGCGACCAGCTCGTCGAATTGTTCCATCGTGCCGAAACGCGGATCGATCGCACGGTAATCGGCCACATCATACCCGCCGTCCGCCAACGGAGACGGATAGAACGGCGATAACCAGATCGCGTCCACGCCCAATTCGCGCAGGTAGTCAAGTTTGCCGATCACGCCTGCGATATCGCCTTCGCCATCGCCGTTCGCATCGGCGAACGACCGCGGGTAGATCTGATAGACGACGGCGTCACGCCACCAATCGTCCTGCGCCGGGAATGCCACGGATTCTGCCGATCCTGCCGACATAGCTGTTGACATACGAATCACCCCTTGACGGAACCGGCCAGCATGGCGCGGATGAAGTAACGCTGCAGGAAGATGAACAGCAGCATCGTCGGAGCCATGATGAGCAATGCGCCCGCATTGAGCAGCACCACGTCGGTCTGGTACTGGCCCACGAAGGACTGCAACGCGCCAGCCATGGTGCGCTTGTTCGGATCGCTTTCCAACACCACGGCAAGCAGGAACTGATTCCACGTGGCGAGGAACGTCAGAATACCCAGGGACGAGATAGCGGGCAGCGCCAACGGTAGCTGAATCGAACGGAAGATACGGAAATGACCGGCGCCGTCGATGCTCGCGGCTTCGATGAGATCGCGGGGCATCTGCTCAAAGCAGGAGCGCATCCAGACGATGCCGAACGGGATGTTCAGGCCGATCAACGGCAGTATCAGCGCCAAACGGGTGTTGAGAAGGCCCATGTCGCTGATCTCGTAATACAGCGGAGTGACCAAGGTTTCGAACGGAATCGTCAGACCGACCAGAAACAGCGCGTACAGCAATCCCTTGCCGGGAACCTTGAGCTGCGCAAAGGCGTATCCGCCAAGCGAGCAGAAGATGACCACGCATGGCACCACCACCACGACCAGCAGAATGCTGTTCAGCAGCAGCGGGGTGATATTCGCGGTATTCCATGCATCGACGAAATTCTCCCAATGCGGGTGCGCAGTGAACTGGATGCCTTCGGGCATGGATCCTTGCGGCTGCACGGCCGCGGAGAACATGCTCAGGAACGGCAGTACGCAGAAGATGACGGTCAGGGCAAGCATCACACCGCCGGCGATGCGGGTTGTCTTCGATTGCTGCATGGTAATCACTGCTTCTTTCCATTGACAAGGCGCTGCAGCGGGCCAACGACCAGCAGCACCAGAACCATTAGAGCCACGGCAAGCGCGGACGCCAGGCCGACGCTTTGCTGGGTGAAGGCGAGACGATATACCTGCACACCAGGAACCATGGTGGAAGTACCCGGGCCGCCCTGGGTGGACATGTAGACCACATCGAAGCTGGCGAGCGCGGAAATGATGGTCATCGTAAGGCACACGCCGATCTGTCCGCGCAGGCCGGGCAGGGTGATGTAAAACAGCTGACGCCACCAGCCGGCGCCATCGAGGCTTGCCGCCTCGTACAGGGATTGATCGATTCCTCCGATTCCGGAGAGCAGCAGCACCACGCAGAAGCCGAGCTGCAGCCAGAAGCCGATGATGCCCACGGCGTTCAACGACGTCGATTGATCGCCGAGCCAGACATGCGCGAGATCGCCCAAGCCGACCGCGCGAAGCAGCTGGTTGACGGTTCCCTTATCCGCCAGCATCCAAGTCCAGGCGACGCCTGCCGCGGCTCCCGGGATGACTCGCGGAAGGAACAGGCAGACCTGCGCGAAGCCTCGTGCGCCCTTGGATTTCATGTCCTTGATGAGCACTGCGGTGATCAGACCGAGGACGATCGGGATGATGGAGAAGAAGATGATGAGATAGAAGGAATGCAGAATCGATCCGTACAGGTCGGGATCGGTGAAGACCGTCTTGTAGTTGCGCAGACCGACGAATGTGCTTTCGTCGATTCCATTCCAGTCGTAGAGGGAATACCAAATGGTCTGAATGATGGGCCAGAGTTCGAAGATCGCGTAGAACAGCAGAGCCGGCAACAGGAACAGCAGGCTGATCAGCCCCAATGACATCTTGCGCTTCGTCTTGGCCTGAGTATGGGTATCCATGTTTCACCACACCTTAGTTTTCATGAAATGCTTCGCGGAGAGAAGAAAGAAAGAAATCGGGCGGAACGAAAAGGAGACATTCCGTAATATTCCGCCCGATGGATTTGCTGTTTGGGAAGGTGGATTCAAGCAACGCTTCGGGTTACTTGGCTTCCTTCTCGTATTGCTTCTGGATGGAATCGACGAACTGCTGCGGAGTCATGGTGCCGTCGAGCAGCGATTGGAATCCAGGAATGATGGCGCTGGCCTGCATGCCCGCGGTCGCGTTGTTGATGTAGTCGGTGGTGTTGCCGGTCTTCACCAGTCCTTCGTAGGCGGTCAGCACCTGACCCAACAGCTGGTTGTCGGTGCTCGGGGTCTTGCCTTCACCCACCGGCGGGTAGCCGTTGTCCACTGCGATCTGGCGGGCCTCGTCGGACTGGAGGAAGTTCAGGAACGCCGCCGCGGCGTTCTTGTGCTTGGCGTTGGCTGGAATACCGAATGCGGAGACGGCGTTCGCGGCCGCGGAACCGGAGTCCGCCTTCTCGCCCGGATAGGCGATCCAGCCGGCGTTGTCACCGAGGGCGTCGTTGATAGATGCGGTGTACCAGCTGCCTGAGGGGAAGAACAGCGCTTCGCCATTGCTGAAGCGGCTCAGCGCGGTGGATCCGTCAAGCGCAAGCGCATCCTTAGAGAAGTATCCGGCGTCCTGCCAATCCTTGATCTTCTGTGCGGCCTTGAGAGCTCCCTTAGTGTTGAACGTGGCGCCATCCTTCTGGATGATCCAGTTCTGCACGGTATCGCGGCCTTCGTAATTGGTGAGCAGAGCCTGATAGATGTAGGATGTGCCGCCTTCCTTAGCCGGCATCATCATGGCCAGCTTGCCGGCGTCGGTGGCTTTCTTCATGTCGGCTTCGAGGTCGGCCACGGTGGCCGGAGCCTCGGTGATGCCGAGCTCCTTGGCCAGCTTCTTGTTCCAGTACAGGCCGGTCATGGAGATGCCGTCAGGCACCGCGTACAGGCTGCCGGAACCGATCTTGCCGTTGGAATCGACGCGGTACACCTGGGTCTGGGAATCCGGAAGGTCCCATCCGTAGGCCTTGGAGTACTCGTCCAGATTGACCAGGTGCTTGCCACGCACCGCGGAGTTGATGTCGGTGATGCGGGCGATGTCCGGGGTGTCGGCCGCGGAGATGATACGCGGTCCGTTCTGCTGCGAGGTGTTGTCCGGATCGTACGTCGCCTTGATCGTGATGTTCGGATATTTCTTTTGGAATGCCGCAATCAGCTGGTCGTCGAAGGTTTTCAGGCCGGCGCCGTCCCACAGCTTCAGTTCGACCTTCTCCTTGCTGACGTCGGTGCTGACCGGTTCGGAATTCGCGTTGGATTTCGATGATGACGATCCCGGACCGCATGCGGCGACGGATGCGAGGCAGGCCACCGCCATCGTTCCGGCGATGAGGGTTTTGACGGATTTCCCAATCTTCATTGATGTTCCTTTCCTTGCGGGAATCGACGCGCATTCTTGCGATGCGATTACCTAACGCTTGTTCTCTTTGCTAAGCGCTTAGCTAAAGCATAAAAGAACGTTATGCAAGTTGTCAAATTCTCTTAGGTATCGTTTATATCGGCGTGTCGAACCGGTTTTATTCTGGAAATTCCAGCGTTTTTCAAGGCCGGCAATCGCCATTATCAATCACAGAGAAATGATATGCAATCTCAACGTTTAGCTACGAAATCAAACCAAATTCAGGGAGATATCATATAATCGTTTAGCAATACAAGGCGTGCATTGCAAAGCAGGTATTCATCGCCAGCAGGGAGGAGCCATGGCGCGAACGACCATCGAAGACGTGGCGAAAGCGGCGGGAGTCTCCACATTCACCGTCTCACGTGCGCTGCGTGGCATGGACCACGTGGCGCCGAGCACACGGGAGAAAGTGCTAGAAGCGGCGAAGAACCTGAATTACACCGTCTCGAAAGCGGCATCATCGCTGGCCAGCGGCCAAACCAACCGCATCGCGCTGCTATCCAGGGACCGCATCGCCGGATGGTTCATGGGCGAGCTCATGGACGGCCTGTACGACGTGCTCAACCCCGCACGCTACGACCTGCTCGTCTACCGCGCGGGCAACATACAGGAACGCTCCACGTTCTTCACCAATCTGCCTGCCAACCGCAACGCCGACGCGTTGATCATGACCGGATTCCCCGCCACCGAACAGGAGGAACAGGCGCTGGCCAGCATGGGCATGCCGATTATCCTGGTCAACTCGCCCGACACCGACTGCTGCCAAGGATCGGTGGCCATCAACGACGAGGAATCCGAGACGACGCTGGTGCGCTACTTGGCCGCCATCGGACACCGCAAATTCTGCTATATCGGACGCAAGGAGCCACTGCCGGGCAGCCAATGGGGGCATGACACCCGAGCGGTCGGATACCGCAACACCATTGTCGATCTCAACCTCACCGACTGCGGTATGCACTACATTGACCTCACCGATCCGTTGTCCGTCAAACAGACCGTCGCCACGATTCTTTCGCTACCGGAACGGCCGACCGCACTGTGCGTATGGTCCGACCATTACGCGCTGGCCGTCATCCACGAACTGCGCAGCAACGGCGTGCGCGTGCCGGAAGACATATCCGTGGCCGGGCACGACGGATCGGATGTGGCCGCCAGCATCAAACTGACCACCATGGCGCAGCCCGCACGCGAAATCGGACGAATCACGGCCCGCAAAACATTGGATCTCGCCGCGAAGAAAACACTGGATGAGCCGCGCACGATCATCCAAACCGTGCTGACGCCCGGCGATACAACGCGGCCGATCGCACACGAATAGCACGCAAGACCGTATAAAAATGTACATGATTGGCACGGGGGAATTTCCTTGCTATTATCGCATATGCGATAAAGCTGGGCAGTGTCCAGTTCGCGAAAACCGTTTCCTAATTTGGAAGCGGTTTTCGTGCATCTAAGGGGGAAGTCCCACTCTGGGTGCTTTGCAACGATTTAACCCTTGGACAGGTCTACTGGTTTTTCCAATCCCAGGGTAGTATCATTCGCGGAAATATCGCACGCAGTTTCACCATGTTGTATGGGGATTCCCATCGTCATGGCAGAGAAATCGAAATAACCTCTATGCAACTCGATAAAATCTATCGAAGGATAAAGGATTTTCGAAATATCTGCGCTCACGACGAGCGATTATATTGCGCGCATCCGCACGATAGGAATATCACCGTATTCCAGCTTGTCAAGGATCTGCGGTTGGTCACAGATAAGAAACGTTACTTGGAATTTTTGCAACAACTTGAATCCCTACTCATGGATCTAAAACAAGACATTCCGGAGCATATCGATTACGTGTGCTCTGAAATGGGTCTTCAGAATTCAGACGAATTGCGTTCTTGGGCGCAAGAAAGTCGACAGCTATAAGATCAGCGAAGGCGCAAAAACCCAGTGACCACTCACCGCTTGATGCGGAAACGCTTCCGATAAACCACAGGTAAGCGTTTATATGTCGAAAATACGAAAAAGCAGGAATCCTCGAAAAAGGGGAAACGAGGATTCCCGCTCGGCGCTGTGAAGAAGTTTTACTTCACAAGCAGACGGCCTACGGCCGCGTTGTTCCTGCCTTCGCTCGCCTATCGGCTCGCTCAGGAGGAACCTATGAACAGTCCACAGGACTGTTCACTTCACGGCTCCTCTCATCACACCACCGACGACCCACTTTTGGGCGAAGATGTAGACGATGAGGACCGGGGCCATGGCCATCAGGTAGGAGGCGAAGGCCATCGGGTAGTTCGACGTGAACTGGCTCTGGAACACGTACTGCGCCAGCGGAATCGTCTGATTGCTCTGGTCGGTCAGCGTGATCAGCGGCAGCAGGAAGTCGTTCCACGCCCACAGTGCGGTCAGGATGGCGATCGTGGCGTTGATCGGTCCCATCAGCGGGAAGATGATCGTCCAGAAGATGCGCCAGGTCGAAGCGCCGTCGATGCGCGCCGCCTCTTCCAACGAAATCGGAATCGAACGGATGAAGCCGATCGCGATGAACAGGTTCGTGCCGATGCCGAGAATCGTGTACAGAATGATCAGACCGAGCTGGTTGTCCAGGTGCAGGGTGCCCATTTCCTTGGCGATCGGCAGCATGACGACGGTGAACGGCACGAACATCATGGCCAGGAAGAAGTAGTACAGGAAGCGGAAGAACCGCTTATCCATGTTCCTTGCCACGGCGTACGCGACGAACGTGTTCGTCAGCAGCGTCAGCACCACAGCGCACACGGTGATGATCGCGGAATTGAGCGCGGCCTTCGGATAGTTCACCTTGTTCCACGCGTCCGCGAAATTATGCCATTCCCACGTGGTCGGCAGGCTGAACGTGCCCGCTTCGCCCGGCGTCTTCAGCGCGGTGACGACGGCGAAGTACAGCGGCACGAGCACCGTCAGGCTCAGCACGGCGACGGCCGCCGTCAGCCACCAGTTGATGCTGTGGTCCTTGCGGATCTTCTCCGGCTTCGCTTGCGATTGTCCGCTTTGCGCGGCGGCCGGCTTGGTTGCAACAGTTGCGCTAGTCATGATTTCTTCCCCTTACTCTCAGACCTTTTCCTTGCCGCTGAAGAACTTCAGCTGCACGAATGCGAGGATTGCCAGCACGATGAAGAACGTGACCGCGTTCGCCATCTGGTAGGAGTATTCGCCGTTGCCCAGGCCGTTCTGGAAGATCAGGTAGGAGACGGTTTCGGTCTTGGAATCCGGACCGCCCTTGGTCAATGCCATGACCTGGTCGAACGCGCCGAGCGAGTTCTTGAGGCTCAGCACCATGTTGATGGTGAAGAACGGGCCAATCAGCGGGAACGTGATCTGCCAGAAGTTCTGCCAGGCGTTCACGCCGTCGATGGACGCGGCCTCATAGATTTCGTTGTCGATGGTCTGCAGACCCGCCAAGTACAGCAGCGTGGAGTAGGCCACACCCTGCCAGATGGACAGGAACACGATCGGGAACCATGCCAGATCCGGATTGGAGATCATGGATGTGGACAGCCAATCGATGTGCAGCGCCTGGCCGAGGGCCGGCAGCGGGGTCATGAAGATGTACTTGAACACGTAGCCGATGACCAGCACCGACAGGGTGTACGGAATGAAGAAGATGGCTCGGAAGCCGTTCTTGAAGGCGATTTTGGAGTTCAGCAGCACCGCCAGGAACATGCCGAGGATGTTCGTGCCGAGCGTGATCAGAATCGCGATGAAAATCGTGAACAGATACGCGTGGCCGACGCGTGCGTCCTGGAACATCGCGATGTAGTTCTTGAAGCCGATGAACTTGTAATCGCCGTAACCCTGCGAATTGGTGAACGAGTACATCGCGCCCTGCAGGAACGGCAGGTACAGGAAGATGCACACGAGAATCATCGCGGGAATGGTCATCCAGTAGAACGCCGGATCGACCTTGCGCTTGGAGTATTTCGAAACCTTCTTCGGCTTCTTTGCGGCGGCCTTGTCGGCCTTGGCCGAGATATTGCCAGTCATTGTCGTTCCTCCCCTCACCTAAAGTTCCTGGCTTCGATCTTGTCGTATTCCGACTGCATGCTGTTCAGGAATCGTTTAGTATTGCCCGACTGCACCAACGTCTGCAGGAAACCGGCGAGGTTGATGCTTGCCGGCACGTAGTGGTCACAGAAATCAGCCAGCTTGCCGGCCTTGTAGAAGTCGAGCACGCCGTTCAGCGCGTCATCGCCGACGTACGTGTCCTTGTACGGGGTGAACGCGGACTGCTGCTTGGAGTAGTCCTTCACGTTCTCCTCGCTCATCAGGAAGTCGACGAATTCGCGCGCCTCGTCGTAATGCTTCGTATGTGCGCCGATCGTCAGCATCACGTCGTCGCCGGCGGTCAGCTGCTGTTCCTTGACGTTGTCGGTGGCCGGCATCTGCGCGAACCGCAGATTGGCGTCCTTGTTGATCAGACGGATCTGCGGAATCGCGTACGTGCCGAGCGGCAGAATCGCGGCCTTGCCGGAAGCGATGTCCTGCGTGGCCTGCTGGTAGGTGACGGCCGGATTCTTCTGCGTGTAGTTCTGGTAGATTTCGATCAGCTTGCCGCTGACGGGCGTCCACAAGTCGGAGAATTTCTTGCTTCCGTCCTTGAGATACGCGTATTCCGATTCCGGCACCAGCGTGGAATTCAGCGATGCGAGCGGCGCCTGCAACGTCCACGGATCGGCGGTGCTCGCCTCGATCGGCGTGACGCCCTTGGCCTTGAGTCGCTGGAGCAGCGCGATGAATTCGCTCCACGTCTGCGGCGGATTGTCCGGATCCTCGCCGGCCTGCTTCCACACATCGGCGTTGATGATATAGCCGCTTGCGTTGCCCGCGTACGGAATACCGTACAGACGCTTCTTGGACTTGTCGGTGGTCTGCACGAGGCTCTTCGCGATGTTCACCATGCCCGGATTGAGCTCGTCGACGATCTCGTCGTCGGTGAAATCGTGGAAGACGCCCGCTTCGGCGAGCATGCCGTAATTGATGTCGCCGTTGATGGTGATGACGTCGGGTTCGCGGTTCTTCACCAGTCGCGTGCGCAGATCGGTGGTGGCGTCCGACGAATTGTTGACATTGACTTTGATATTGGAATGGGTTTTCTCGAATTCACGCGCCTTGGCGGTGAACCAATCCGCCGCCTCGGACTTGAATTGGAAGAAATCCAAGGTGACCGTGCCGGCGGTGCTGTTGCCGCAGCCCGCGAGACCGGCCGTCAACGCGACCGCGCATGCGGCCGTGAGCACACGGTGCGTAATCCTTTCAAACTTGCCTACACTGGTCGTGGAATCAGGTTTCATTCTCGACTCCTTGCTACTTCCTTGTCCGCGACGAACCGTGGCTTCCTTACCATGTTCGTCGTGACTCCGATAGTAGAAAGGGACGGTTTTCATTCCCACTTCCTGCGTGTCCCGTGTCGATGGAAAAGAAAAAGCCGAGTTTTGTTATTCTGGAAAAGTAATTCTGAGAGCATGACGCTGAGCAAAGGGAACGACGTATGACAACGGTGACGGAATCTCCAATCCCACAATGGTTTGAAGGCTCGGAATACGCCCACAAAATCGCGGCAAGCATTATGAAATATGGGCCGATCTCACGGATTACACTGGCGCAGATTCTTGGGCTTTCGCAGGGCGCGGTGTCGCGCATCACCAGCGATCTCATCTACGCCGGCGTCATCGAGGAGACACCGATGACACCCGGGCAAGCCGGCAAACTGCCCAAGGGATTTGTGCAGAAGGAGAATTCGGAGCGCCGCGGTCGGCCGCAGACCGGCCTGCGCATCATCAAGGACGCCCGCACATTCATCGGCATGAAAATCAACGCAACGCACATCTCCGCGGTCGCCGTGAACGCCATCGGGCAGATTGTGACCGGGTGCCACGATCTGCCACTCGAAGAAACATCGCCGGACAATGTGACCGCCGTCATCAAGCAATTGACGACCGACTGTTCCGACGAGGCGGTGATGGCGGGACTGCCTCGCCCATGCGCCGTGGGTATTTCGCTCGGCGGGCACATCATCGACGATGCGTCGGTCACCTTCGCGCCGTTCCTGCACTGGTCGCGGCCGGTGGAGTTTTCGAAGATGGTACAAGAAGCGACCGGATTGCCGGCCGGCATCTACAACGATATCGATTCCCTGCTGGTGGACGCCTGCTGGTTCGGCTCAGGCGTAGGATTGAACAGTTTCGCGTTGCTCACCTTCGGCGCGGGCGTCGGCTATTCATTATCGGTGAATGGCGATTTGGCGAGCTGCCCGGACAAAAGCTACGGCTTGGTCGGGCACATTCTGGTCGACCCCGATGGGCCGCGCTGCATCTCCGGCCACAAAGGCTGCGCGCAATGCCTGTCCGACAATTCAATCGCGACCGAATACTCGAATATGATCGGACATCCCGCAACGTTCGAAGAATTCGCGGCCGATGCGCGCGCCGGCAAGACGCAAGCCACGAATCTGGTGAATCGCACCTGCTTCAGACTGGGCACCATGATCGCGACCATCGCCAATCTCGCCATGCCGGACAAAATCATGATCGCCGGCGAATCGTCGTTCATCGCGAAACTCGGCGTAGACGATCTGCGCAATGGCATCACCATGTATCGGCATAGTCAGGCGGCGCCGGTCGATTTCGAAATCGCCGAGCACGACTGGGCGTTGTGGGCTAAGGCCGCCGCGGCGCAGGCCATCCGGCAGTATGTGGGCTGACTACGCAGACCGATACAGCCGATACATAGGCTGATTACACGATTTGCCGGCGCTGAAGGGGGTCAGTGCCGGCAAATCAAAAATAAATCGGAAGCGAATCAGAAAGTAAACCAGTTACTTCAGACGCGCACCACCTTGAACAGGACGGCTTGCGCCGGATGAATTGCCGGCGGACGGATGCCGTAGGTGGCGAGCGCGCGGCCGGTCATCTTCACACCGTCGGCGGTCCACCAGCCGAGCGGGCTCTGGCCGTTGCCGATGTCCTGCTTGGCCAGGTCGAGGCTCACGTCGAGCGGGGACACCTCGTATACGGCGTCCGGATCGAGGCCGGGCAGCTTCACGGGAGCGGCCGGGTAGGTCTGCGAGGTGGTCAGCTGGGTGAAACGGTAGATCGCGGCGGCCTTGTTCGGCATCACGCAACCGTCCACACGCACGGCGGGGTCGGCCGCGTCGGAATGCACGACGGTGTCGACGGCGAACCATTCGCGGTGCTTCTTGAATTCGGCGGTCCATTCGGCGAGCTTGTCGATGTCCTCCTGCGGTTCCTTGAGCAGGTTCCATTCGATGCCCATGTGGCCGAAGAAGGCCATGGCCATGCGCATTTCCTGCGATGTGGCGCGGTGCGTGGAATGCGCCGGGGAGGCGCCCACGTGCTCGCCGATCATTTCCGGCGGCACCAGCAGCGACGTGTAGCGCTGGATGTCGGCGCGTTCCACCGGGTCGACGCAATCGGACGCCCACACGCGGTCGGCGATCGAAAGAATGCCCAAATCGATACGGCCGCCGCCGGAGGAGCAGCTTTCGATTTCCAGACCGGGGTGCGCGGCCTTCAGATCGGTGAAGATGCGGTACACGGCGAGCGTCTGCGCGTGCGCCGCCGGACGGCCGGTCAGCGGCGAGACCTCTTCGGTGACAAGCTTGTTGTGGTCCCACTTGATGTAGTCGATGCCGAGTTCGCCGACGAGCTTGTCCATCGCACCGTAAATATAGTCGTACGCGTCCGGGTTGGTGAGGTCGACAACCTGCTGGGTGCGTCCCTGCATCGGCAGGCGGCCCGCGGTGGGCTTCAGGACCCAGTCCGGATGGTTGCGGAACAGGTCGGAATCGGGGTTGACCATTTCCGGTTCGAACCACAGGCCGAACTCCATGCCTTTGCCGTGCACGTAGTCGGCGAGCGCCTTCAGGGACTTGTCCCCATCGGGCCAGACGTCCTGGGAGATCTGCCAGTCGCCCAAACCGGCGGTGTCGTCACGGCGTGCGCCGAACCAGCCGTCATCCACGACGAAGCGTTCCACGCCACTTTCCACGGCCTTGTCTGCGAGCGCGGTCAGGGTGTCATAATCATGGTTGAAGTAGACGGCTTCCCATGTGTTGAGGATGACCGGGCGCGGCTTGGGCGCGATGCCGTGGTCCACGAGCCAGTCGCGGTGCACACGGCGGATGTAGCCATGGAAGCGGGAGGCGACCTCGTTGAGTCCCTCGCCGTAGGAACCGACGAGCCATGGCGTGGTGTAGCTTTCACCGTGTTCCAGACCGACTTCGCCGCCGAAAAGCACTTCGCCACCGCCGATCACGCCGGTGGTGTAGGGCAGGCGTTCCGCGGACAGCACGCTGTTGCCGCTCCATGCCACGTGCGCGGAGTAGACGTTGCCGTGGGTGAAACCGAAGCCGTGTTCGCCAACGCTGAGCAGCAGGGTGGCGTCGAAGTCCGGACGGCCGACCATGGAAGCTTTGGCGAAGCGTCCGATGGTGAAATCCTGGCGCTGTGGGGAACGCTCACGCAGATGGTGACCGGTGGTAGTGAGGATCTCGCTGGCGTCGGCGGGCACGCTGAATGCAAGTTCGATCTTGCCGATCTCGAGTCGCCCCTCGCCGGTGTTCGTCACCTCCGCATGCTGGCGGATGAGGCCGGTTTCATCGAGTTCACAGGTCCACGTAAGTTTCACGCATTGTTCCACGTCCTCGGCAGTGACGGTGACGGTAGGCGTCTGCTTGGGCTCGGAGGCCACGCTCCAGCTGGGGTAGCCGTCTTTTTCGGCCATGGTGTAGGTTTTGCCGGCGGCCACGGTTTCGGCTTTGATGTCGGTGACCTGGAACTTGCAGAACAGTTCCACGCCGTCACGGCGCACGTCGAAACGGTCAGAGCCGGACCACGCTTCGGACTGTGTCGGCAGCACGCTCGGCCATGCGGTGTAGTCGAGGGCTCCGGAAACACGCTGCGGAGCGAGCGCGTCGAACGTGTTGATCACGGTTTCCGGTGCGGTGAGCGGGCGACCCCAATGCACGAATCTCGGCAAATCGCTGCCGGGGAACACCAGAGCAAAAGCTGCGGCGGCAGCCGGCTGCTCGGCATACACGGCGGTAAGGGGTGTGCCGTTGGAAGCGGTGTCGTGGAAAGTCTGAATGAGCGTCATTGCAGCATCCTTTTCTTGCGATTCTTGGTTGGTACGACGCTTCGATGGTACTGCACCCCATTTTTATTCCCATCGCCCTGCGTGTTTGTTTCTTTCGGAAAGTAATTAGCGTCGGCGCGCGAAGAAATCGGTCATCAATCGCCCGCATTCCGCTTCGCGCACACCGCCAATCACTTCCGGTACAAGTCCGACGTGCGGATCGCGGGGAATATCCCATACCGAACCGCATGCACCCAACTTGGCATCCCACGCACCGAACACAATACGTCCGATATGCGTCTGCAGACAGGCACCGGCGCACATCGGGCACGGCTCCAACGTAACGACAAGCGTGCAATCAGCGAGATTCCAAGTGCCAAGCGAGGCGGCCGCTTCAGCCATCGCCTTGACTTCGGCGTGGGCAAGCGGATCAGCATGCGTCTCACGCAGGTTCCGCCCGCGGCCAATCACCTGTCCGTCAGCGGCAAGCACGACAGCACCAACCGGCACCTCGCCATCCGCGGCGGCTTCGCGGGCCAGCGCGACCGCCAGTTCCATATCATCGTCCCATCGCATACGCCACAGTGTAGCGGCGGCCATACGACCGCTCCGCACGACTGGTCCGCACGTCCGACCTGCATGCCCGACCTGCGCGCCCAACCGAAGCGGCACGAACGTCAGCCCATGGCGAAACACGCTCATAACCGCCTCTTGGTAGGCTGGAAAAGGTTGGGAAATATGCGCAAAGGAGGCACGTTGGCGGTATTCGAGTTGATTCTATGCATCATCGCTGCCGTCGTACTGTCCTCGTTCCTGAGCCGATTCATACCCAAGGTGTCCACACCGCTTGTGCAGATCGCGTTGGGAGCATTGGCATCGCAGCTGCCGTTCTTTCCAGATGTGACACTCGATCCGGAATTGTTCATGGTGCTGTTCATTGCACCGCTGCTGTACTTGGAAGCGCATGAGATTGACAAAACCGAGCTACTGAAATCCGTCAAACTGTCATTGTCGCTGGCGATCGGCCTGGCGATCGCGACCATGGTGGCGGTCGGTTTCGCATTGCACACCGTCTGGCCGGCGATTCCGCTCGCTGCGGCACTTGCGCTCGGTGCCGCGCTCGGGCCGACCGATGCGGTCGCGGTGTCGTCGCTCGGCAAGGAGGCGGCGCTGACCGAACGCCAAACGAGCGTACTGAAGGGTGAATCGTTGTTCAACGACGCTTCCGGCATCGTCGGCTTCCAGTTCGCCATCGCGGCGGCGGTCAGCGGCGTGTTCGAAGTGGGCGAATCGGCCGCGCAATTCGTGATCTCGTTCTTCGGCGGCGCAATCTTCGGCCTTGTGGTGGGCACCATGGCCGACCTGCTGTTCGAATCACTGCGCTCCCTCGGCTGGGAAACGACTACCAGCCGCATTCTCATGGAGCTATTCCTGCCGTTCATCCTGTATCTGGGCGCGGAGGCGGTACATGTCTCCGGCATTCTGTCGGTAGTGGCCGCCGGCCTGATCATCCGATTCGACCGCACCGGCATCGGACCGAATGTGGCGCGCACGAACATCGTATCGTCAAGCGTGTGGGGCGTGCTGTCGTTCTCGCTCAACGGCACAGTGTTCATCCTGCTCGGCATGCTGCTGCCAAATGCCATGTCGGCCAGCTGGGATGATCCGCACATCAGCAACGGCCTGCTGATGTGCGCGATCCTCACCGTCTCCGCCGTGGTGATCGTCATGCGGTTCCTGTGGATCTCGCTGATGCTCCGGCTCGCGCGCGACACCACCACCGGCAAGCGGCGCAAAATGACGGCGCAGCGCTGGCGTTCCGCCGCGGTCATGACATTCGGCGGACCGAAGGGCACCATCACGCTGTCGTTGATGTTCACGATCCCTTACACGCTGGCGGCCGGCGCGAACTTCCCGATGCGCGACGAACTGATCTTTATAGCCGCCGGCGTGATCGTGGTGACGCTGCTGCTGGCGAATTTCCTGCTGCCGCTGCTCGCGCCGAATCGCAATAAAGACACGTCGACGGAAATGACGGAAATCACCATCGAAGTGCTGCGGCGAACCGTGGAGGAATTGTCGGGACGCGTCACGCCGGACAATCGTCGCGCGGTGCTCATGGTCATCGATTCGTACACGAAACGCATCACGCGGCTGAAGCAGCGCACCGGCGAAATCGATCCGCAGGGCTACATGCAGCTGCAGATCGACGCGCTCAATTGGGAGAAGGAGTACGTCAAGAACCGTCTGGCGGGTGTGCGCGCGGCGATCAAGGCGAATCCAGCCGAGAACCGCGCCGCGAACGATCTGGAGGCCGAGGCCTGCGAGCGCCTGCTCGACCAGATCATGAGCTCGCTGCGCCACATCGAAACCGCACACAATTCAGGCCGTATGATCTGGCGCGTCAAAGGACGGTACAAGGCGTTGCAGCGACGCATGGGCACGCTGGTGAAGCGCGTGAACAGCCGCATCCGGCGCACGACCCCGCTGTTCAGTGACGATGAGCTGTTCGCGCATACGCGGGCGGTGCAGGTGGATGCGATCGAGCATGTGATCGACCGACTGTATGAGGAGATGGGTCGCGATACGTACAACACCGAGCATTGCTCCGGACTGTTGTTGGACTACCGTCGCAGCGAGTCCGCGTTGCGGTCGCGTCCGAATATGGGCATCAGCGCCGAGGCGCAGGAGCAGGCCGAGGAGGTCAAGCGCGAAAGCTACAGCATCGAGCTGGGCGTGATCCAGGACATGTACGAGGCGGGCGACATCACGCGCGCGCAAAGCAAGCAGCTGCGGCGCAATGTGTATGTGATGAGCGTGGACGCCGACGCGCAGCTCTGACGTTTTTTCGATTTCCGGCGTTCGGATCGCGTGGCGACGGACGATCGCGCAATGGCGGACGATCGGCTGGAATCGCATCCAGCCGAAATCGTGTTCGTCGGGAACTGTGCCAAATTGCGCCTGAACGAAATCGCCATCGGATTTTCAGGAAGTTTTCAGAAAACACCAGACATGCGCCCAGCATCGGATGTTTATATATGAATTGTCAGCACAACGAGCCGACCAGGAACACAACAGTTCCCGACAATTGAACCCTTTCTTCTTCTCTCTCCTTTCTCTCCCCGGTGGCGATCCCACCGGGGTCTTCTTTTTTCACGGCCATCTTTCCGCGCAATCGATGCACGCTATATTGGGAAGGTATGAGAGACGCAATCGAAAACGAAATTCCACGCAACGCAGGCAATGGCACGGACGGCGACGACACGGAGCTGGTCGGACGCGAATCGGATGTCGTGCCGGGCCGTTTCGGCGAACCGCTGCAGGTGACGCGCGTCCAGTATTCGCGCGGCGGCGGCAACGCGGCACCGAAACGGCCGCTGTTCCTGTGCCTGCATGGCTGGGGATCGAATGAGGCTGACCTTGCCGATATGATGCGATACATCGCACCATACAACGATTACGTTTCGCTGCGCGCGCCGTTGACGCTGCAGGCGGCCGGCACGTTCGCTCCGGGCGCGTACTCCTGGTTCCATGATTGCGTGCCGTCCGGCGAAGACCTCGACCGCGACGCGTTCGCCGCGTCCATGGCGATCGACGATTGGGTGTCGCAAAACGTTCCCGAAGATCGTGCCGTCGTGCCGATCGGCTTTTCTCAAGGCGGCTTGCTGGCGATTCATCTGCTGCGCGTGCACCCGGAACGCTACCGTGCGTCGATTTCGCTGTCCGGATTCCTTGCGCCTGGGCTCGTCCGCGGCACCGCGCCTGCCGATGACCGTATCGCACCGCTCAATATCCCCACGTTCTTCGGTTACGGCAACAGCGATACGGTAATCGCCAAGCCAGAGCTTTTCGCCATGAGTGCCTGGTTGGACGAGCACACGTTCCTCACCGCGAAAAGCTACCGTGGGCTCGACCATTCCGTCAGCCTCGACGAGTTCAGCGACCTGCGCGGATGGCTCGCCGTGCATGACATCGCTCCGGGGATTCTGTAAATCCCGCGCGGGGTAGCGGTCAAATCAGTCGGTGATATCGGCCTTGTAGAAGTTCACGTAGGAGCGGCTCGGGGTCGGGCCACGCTGGCCCTGGTAGTGCGAGCCGGTGCCGGCGGAACCGTACGGATGCTCGGCGGGCGAGCTCAGCTGGAAGAAGCACATCTGGCCGATCTTCATGCCCGGCCACAGCTTCACCGGCAACGTCGACACATTGGACAGTTCCAGCGTGATATGGCCTTCGAAGCCCGGGTCGATGAAGCCCGCGGTGGAGTGGGTGAGGATGCCGAGGCGACCGAGCGAGCTTTTGCCTTCAAGACGCGCGGCGATCGTCGCATCAAGCTTCACATACTCCCATGTGGAGCCGAGCGCGAACTCGCCCGGATGCAGGATCCACGGCTCGTCCGACTTGACTTCGAACTGTTCGGTCAGCTCGCCCTGGTTTTCGGCGGGATCCACGTACGTGTACGCATGGTTGTTGAACAGGCGGAAGAAACGGTCCAATCGCACGTCGATCGACGCCGGCTGCACCATTTCCGGGGTCCACGGATCGAGTGAGATGTGACCGTCGGCCTGTGCAGCGAGAATGTCGCGATCGGACAGCAGCATCGAAATTCCTCCAAACATCGCCAAAAACAATCGTCATGACGGCGGGCGCGCGACAATCCGACGCACGCCCGCCAACCGTTGTCCAGTCTAACGCGGCGACGCTATAAGCGAATCTACCGCCGATGCATCGCGCGAAGCACGAATTTACGCAGTTCGGACGCGACGAGCACGATCAGCGCCAAGCCGAGGCATTCGGCCCACGCGCCCGCGGACAGGGGCACGGTGCCGAACGCGGTGTTGAGGAACGGCACGTAGATCACCGCCACCTGCAGCAGCGCGGACAGCGCGATCGCGCCCCACAGCCACTTGTTGGCGAACAGCCCCACGAACACCGACTGGTCGTGCGAACGCGAGCACAACGCGTTGAGCATCTGTGCGAACACAAGGATGGTGAAGCCCATGGTGCGCGCCTCCGTCATCTGCGCGTCATGCCCGATGGCATCCACGGAACGGTCGGTGAACAAGCCTCCGGCGAGGTGCATGTCCATGCCGATCAGCGTGACGGCGGCCATGATGATGCCGATGAAGATGATGTCTCCCCACATCTGCCCGTCGATCACGCGGTCGGTGAGTTTGCGCGGCTTGCGGGCCATCACGTCGTCGGTGGAGGGATCGACGCCCATCGCCAGAGCCGGAGCCGCGTCGGTGAGCAGGTTGATCCACAGCAGTTGTGTGGCGAGCAGCGGCACGGTCACGCCTTGGCTGCCTGGCTGGGCAATGCCGAGGAAGCCGGCGAGCATCACACCGCCGAACACGGTGAACACCTCACCGACGTTGGAGCTGAGCAGGTACCGCAGGAATTTACGGATGTTGTCGAAAATGCCACGGCCTTCGCGCACGGCTTCGACGATGGTGCTGAAGTTGTCGTCGGCGAGGATCATCTTGGCGCTCTGCTTGGTCACTTCGGTGCCGGTGATGCCCATGGCCACGCCGATATCCGCGGTTTTGACGGCGGGCGCATCATTCACACCGTCGCCTGTCATGGCCACGATGTTGCTTTGCCGCTGCAACGATTCGACGATGCGCAGTTTGTGCTCCGGCGCGACGCGTGCGTATACGGAGATTTCGCTGGTCGCCTTGTCGAGCGCGGCGTCGTCCGACAGTTCGTCGAGTTGGCTACCGGTGAGCACCTTATGGGACAGGTCGGCGCGCGCATCTTTTGCGACATCGGGGGTGTCGATGATACCCAGATCGCTGGCGATGCGCGCGGCGGTCAGCGGATGGTCGCCGGTGATCATGACGGTGCGGATGCCGGCGCGATGGGCTTCGGCGACGGCGTCACGCACTTCGGTGCGCGGCGGATCGATGATGCCGACCATGCCGACCCAGATCAGGTCGTTTTCCAGCACATCGCTCTGTTCCGCGATGTCGACCACATGTCCGGCGGCGTTGAGCGTTACTCCCGGCACATCGGCAAGCGACGCGGTGCCGAGCGGACGGTACGCCTGGCCAAGCGTGCGGTACGCTTCGGAGGACAGTCGTTCGACGGTGGACAGAATCTGCTGTCGATCGCCCTGCGTCATCGGACGCACGGCGCCGTTTACGGCGATTCTGCCGCAGTAGCCGAGCAGCACGTCCGGCGCGCCTTTCGCGAAGACGGTGAGCCGGCCCGCGTCGGCATTGTCCCGCGCGACGACGGACATGCGCTTGCGATCGGAAGTGAACGGAATCTCGCCGACGCGCGTGTAGTTGGCGAATTTGCGGTCGGCCTTCACCTTGCGTGCGGCGACGATAAGCGACACCTCAGTCGGATCGCCCACGGCCTCCCATAACGTATTGGCAGAGGAAGCGGAATCCGCGCCGTTCCGCACGGTTTCGACGGCGGTCTCGCGAAGCTCGCCGTCGTTTGCGATCGCGCCCACGGCCAGCGTGGCGACGGCCTCGGCCTGCGCCGCTTCGGCGGCTCCCGTAATTCCCGCGGCTTCCGCCGCGTCAATCGCAATCATCCTGCCTTCCGGCGCATAGCCGGTGCCGGTCAGCTGCACTTCGCCGCTCGGCGTTACCACACGTTCCACCGTCATCTCGTTGCGGGTGAGCGTGCCGGTCTTGTCGGAGCAGATTACCGACGCGGAGCCAAGCGTCTCCACGGAATGCAGCTTCTTGACGATCGCGTGGTGCTCGGCCATGCGCCGCACACCGAGCGCAAGCACCACCGTCAGAATCGCGGCAAGGCCTTCCGGCACGGCCGCAACGGCCAACGAAACGGCCAGTAGCAGCGAGTCGATTACGTCATGCACGTCGTTGAACCCTTCGGTTAACGCGAGCGCCACGAGCACCACAACCGCGATGATGCACACCGCAATGCCGAGGATTTTGGAGACGTAGTTCATCTCCTTCTGCAGCGGGCTATCGTCATCATCCGTAGCCTGCAGCAGATCCGCGATTTTGCCGACCTGCGTGCGCATTCCGGTGCTGGTGACGATGGCACGGCCGGTGCCTTGCGTCACGGATGTGCCGTTGAACACCATGTTGGCGCGATCGCCGAGGGCTTTGGCCTCGGCAAGCGTATCGACGTTCTTGCCGACTGGCACACTTTCGCCGGTAAGGCTCGCTTCGGCGACGCGCAAACTTGCGGCGGCGAGCAGCCGGCCGTCGGCAGGCACGGAATCGCCTTCGCCGAGCACGATCACATCTCCCGGCACCACGTTCACGGTGTTGATGCGGGTGACGGCACCATCGCGCAACACGTTGGTCTGCGGCGCGGTCATCTGCGATAGCGCCTCCACTGCCGCTTCCGCTTTCGATTCCTGAATGTAGCCGAGCACCGCATTGACGATGAGGATCAGCACGATGACGATGGCGTCGAACGGCAGCGCCTCGCCGCCTTCCGCACCAGGCGTGGCATTGGCGCGCTCGATGAACCATGCGACAAGCGAGATGCCGGTGGCTGCGAGCAGCAGGTAAACGAGGGGGTCCCTGAACTGTGCCAGGAACTTCTTCCATTTCGGCACGGCAGGTGCGGACGCGAGCTCGTTCGGACCGTACTGTCCGAGTCTGCGTTGCGCCTCTGACTGGCTCAGGCCTGTGTCCGGGTCGACGCCGAGGGATGCGGCCACCGCCTGCGCGTCGGCGAGCGACGGATCAAGTTGGGGTGGCTGCGGGCCGTGTTGCGTCCTCATGTCATCGCCGACAGCGGAATTTTCGTCGGAACCGGCATGGGGCTGTATGGATTGATCTTCCTTGCGACCAACCATGGTGATCTCCTTGGGATCGCCGCGGAGTAGTCAGCTCTCCCCCACCCGCGTATGCTTGCGAATCGCGGAAATCCGTGCATCGCAATCATTGCTGCAGGCAGGGCAACGCTGCGCGGTTGCGGGCACCGGGCGGACGCCGTCGGTGCATTCCTGCCATTATTGCACATCCAAGGCGTGCGGAAAACGGACATGGAAGGAATCGGTGTACGGCGAACGGCGTGCGGAATCGTGAAGTGTGATATATTATCGATTGTTGGTAAATTTTATTACCACAGCCGCACGGCATATGTGGCGCAACCGCAACGACGCAGTAAACAACGTAGTAACGTAAGGGGATCTAACATGGCGGATGCAATCGAAAACACGATACTCCACGCAACCAAAGCGAGCGCGGACTGGCTCACCGATCCGACGGTGTTCGCAGTGAATCGGAGGCCGGCGCATTCGAACCACCGTTACGTTATCGGCGAAACGACGGAGCCGAAGCAGAGCCTTGACGGCGAATGGAAGGTGCGCATCGAGCAGGCGCACGACGTGGACGTGGCGGACGCGCCGTTCGCCGCCGCCAATTTCAAGGATGGCGATTTCGGCGCGATCGAAGTGCCGGGCCATCTGCAGATGGCCGGATACCTCAGGAACAAGTACGTCAACATCCAGTACCCATGGGACGGCCATGAGGATCCGCAGGCGCCGGACATCCCCGAAAACAACCATGTGGCGATCTACCGCCACCGGTTCTCGCTGGATGCGCCGCTCGTGCGCACATTGAGGGACGGGGGCACGGTGAGCCTGACGTTCCACGGTGCCGCCACCGCGATCTACGTATGGATTGACGGCATATTCGTGGGTTATGGCGAGGATGGGTTCACGCCGAACGAATTCGACGTGACGGAGGCGCTGCGCGGCACGGCAGACGGCGAATCCACCGCCGAGACCGCCACCCGAACCTCCCCGACAGAGCACACGCTCACCGTCGCCTGCTACGAATATTCGAGCGCATCCTGGCTGGAAGACCAGGATTTCTGGCGGCTGCACGGCCTGTTCCGTTCCGTGGAACTCGCCGCCCAGCCGCGCACACACGTCGAAACCATGCAGATCGAAGTCGACTACGACACGACCGGCATCACCGACACCGCCAAGCTGGACGCGACGCTCGTCCTGCGCAATCCAGCCGGCGCGGCGACCATCGAAAGCGCGCTGTGCGACGGCCATGGGAACGTCGTATGGGAATCGACGCAGGCCTGCAACGGTGAAATCACGCTTGATTCCGGTAAATTGTCCAACATCGCGCCGTGGAGCGCCGAATCGCCGACGCTGTATACGCTGACCGTGCGCGTCATCGGGCACGACGGCGCAACCATCGAAACCGTGACGCAGAACATCGGCTTCCGTACGTTCCGCATCGAAAACGGCATCATGACACTCAACGGCAAACGCGTCGTATTCAAAGGCGCGGACCGCCACGAATTCGACGCGAAGCGCGGCCGCGCCATCACCCGCGAGGACATGCTTTCCGACGTGATCTTCTGCAAGCGGCACAACATCAACGCCATCCGCACCTCGCACTATCCGAACCAGGAATATTGGTACGACCTATGCGACAAGTACGGCCTGTATCTGATCGACGAAACCAATATGGAGACCCACGGCACCTGGGTGGCCAACAACGTCGAACGCCCCGAGGATGGCATCCCCGGCAGCCGCCCCGAGTGGGAGGGCGCGTGCGTGGACCGCATCAACAGCATGATGCGCCGCGATTACAACCATCCGAGCGTGCTGATCTGGTCGCTCGGCAACGAATCGAGCGCGGGCGAGGTGTTCCGCGCAATGTACCGCCACGCGCACGCGATCGACCCGAATCGTCCGGTGCATTACGAGGGGTCCGTGCACATGCGCGAATTCGAGGACGTGACGGACATCGAAAGCCGCATGTACGCGCATGCCGACGAAATCGAACGCTACCTGCAGGACGGCAGCCCGGTGCATACGGACGGCCCGAAGAAGCCGTACATCTCCTGCGAATACATGCACGCGATGGGCAATTCGTGCGGCAACATGGACGAATACACGGCGTTGGAACGCTATCCAATGTACCAAGGCGGCTTCATCTGGGATTTCATCGACCAGGCAATCGAAGCCAAACTGCCCGACGGCACGACGCGCATGTGCTACGGCGGTGATTTCGGCGATCGTCCAAGCGACTACGAATTCTCCGGCGACGGACTGCTGTTCGCCGACCGCACCCCCTCTCCGAAGGCGCAGGAAGTCAAGCAGCTGTATGCGAACGTGAAAATCGCGGTCACGCAGGACGGCGTGCGCGTCACGAACGACAACCTGTTCGTGTCGACGGGCGCATACGCCTTCGTCTTGCGCGTGCTGGCCGATGGCAGGCCGGTGTGGAGCGCCACGCGTCGCTTCGATGTGCCGGCCGGCGAAAGCGCTCTGTTCGATGTCGATTGGCCGATCGACGACTACCTCGGCAACGCCAAGGAGCTGGTTCTGGAGGTCTCGCAGCAGTTGGGCGAGGCGTGCGATTGGGCTCCGGCCGGCTATGAGCTGGCGTTCGGCCAGTGCGTGGTGGAGGGCGCGAAGGGTACCGATGCGACTGTTGGCACGGCCAGCGCGGCTAGCGCGGCCGACGGAGCCATCACCTTCGGCCGCTGGAACGTGGGCATGCGCGGACAGGGCCGCGAGGTGCTTTTCTCCCGAGCGCAGGGAGGCATGGTCTCATACACGCTCGGCGAGCGTGAATTCGTGCTGCGTCGACCTTCCATCACCACGTTCCGTCCGCTGACGGACAACGACCGCGGAGCCGGGCACGCCTTCGAACGCGCCGCCTGGGCGGTCGCAGGAAAGTACGCCCGCTGCGTCGGCTGCGAAATCGCGCCCCGCGGAGAGAACACCGTGGAAGCCACGTATACATATGAATTGGCGATTCCGCAGCACACAAAAGTAACGGTCCGCTACGTTGCCGATACGGACGGCCGCGTTGAGCTCGACGTCGAGTATCCGGGCGAGAAGAACGGCGGCCTGCCTACGATTCCGGCGTTCGGCATCGAATGGGCGCTGCCCGTGGAATATTCGAATCTGCGATTCTATGGTGTCGGCCCGGAGGAAACGTACGCCGATCGCAAGCACGCGAAGCTGGGCGTGTGGAGCACCGATGCGCACCGCGACCGTGCGCCGTATCTGCTGCCGCAGGAGACCGGCAACCATGAGGACGTGCGCTGGGCGGAAATCACGGACGATTCAGGCCACGGCCTGCGCGTGAAACATGCTGTGAAACCTTTCGCGATGAGTCTGATGCCTTATTCGAGCGCGATGCTGGAGGAGGCGCTACATCAGGATGAGCTGCCGAAGCCGAGGCACATGTTCCTGCGTCTGCTGGCCGCGCAGATGGGCGTCGGCGGCGACGATTCGTGGATGTCGCCGGTGCACGCGCAGTACCAGCTGCCCGCCGACCAGCCGCTCAGCCTCAACGTCCGGCTCGAACTGTTCTAAGCTAAGCCAGCTTCAGCCTCAAGCATAACCGCCGATTCGCGGCATAATTCCGGCCGACTTGCCAATAGGCAGGCCGGCCGATTCTGTTGATGGCTGAAAACAGGCAGGGTGCCTAAAATGAAAGCACGTCTTTGAAGCAAACGACGCCTCAAAGCATGTTTTTCTGAAGGAGGGCATCATGAGCTATCCAAATATGAATCCCGGCAATCCCGACGACCCCAGTCAACCACCGCAGCCGGGATACGGCGCCTATGCACCGAGCCAGCAAGCGCAGCAATCGCAACAGCAGGACGGTCCACAAAGCGGCGGACCAGATGCCGAGCAGACCCCTCGCTATTCCGGCAATCCATACGGCAACCCGTACGGCAATCCGTATGGATATCCGTA
>ERZ1034871.265-NODE-265-length-31870-cov-7.703693_pt1 | contig 31870 bp, 19 predicted proteins | sample MGYA00520631_ERZ1034871 | MGnify/ENA primary metagenome ERZ1034871 (study PRJEB33766, sample SAMN09781721) | gut metagenome | biome: gut microbiome | host: Homo sapiens | place: Madagascar | study: EMG produced TPA metagenomics assembly of the PRJNA485056 data set...
AAATAATGGTCAAAACATTTGGATTTTAACATAGAAAGCGGATTGATCGGATTTTTGTAAGCAACGGAATCCGTTTAATCCGTTTAATCCGTTGTTTCGTTTTACCTCAAGCAATTGGATGTCGTTAGCCGTAGCGGAGGTCTCCGGCCTCCGCCTCAAGCAACATCTGATTTTTGTAAGCAACAGAATCCGCTCAATCCGTTTAATCCGAAATCTGTAGGAGACATCAAATCATACTCTCTTGATGCACTTTTCTCAGGGGGTGCAGCAGTCTCTGCTGCACCAACCAAGTAAACGGTGCACTTCTATTCTGTTGGTACACTTCTTGCTCGGTTGGTGCACTTCTTGCTCTGGCAAGCGGCAAAGCCGAGCGGAGACAAGTGCACCCCCCCCCTTGAAGGCAGTCCAAATCCGATAAATCCGTTACCAACTCACTCAATCAAGAATCCGTTTAATCCGATAAATCCGTTGTTAATTCATTCAAGCAAGAATCCGTTTAATCCGATAAATCCGTTGTTAATTTTTCCCAAGCAGCAGAAATCCGTTTAATCCGTCTTCTTGCTCGGTTGGTGCACTTGAGACAAGTGCACCCCCTTGAAGGCAGCCCAAATCCGATTAATCCGTTGTTAATCCCTTCAAGCTTTATATGGCTGGGAGATAAGCTGGCAGATAACCCGCTCAGAGGAGAATCTGCCAGCCCTTATTCCTTTCATAATGTGCACGTTGCACCGTTGCTGGGAGATATGGTAGATATTTTCACCAACATAAGTTTAGTAATAGAATATACTCAATCCGCTCTTAAATATAATAATAAGGTGTAAAGCTCAATCGATGCGCCCTTTAAGCCAACCTATTCAGCTTCAAAGACATAAAAAAGTGGAAAATACTTTGCCACTATCCAAATTTTTACTAAATTTGCACCGAAGATGGAGCGCGTAGTGCCAAAAGACGTTGCGCACCTTACAGCGTGCGCTGAAAAAGTGCCGTACTACAATCTAAGAAACCATAATCTAAAGACCTAAGAAGACCGAATAAACAAACTAAAAAAATCGCGCAAAACCGATTATTACTAAAACAGAAATTTTTAATTAACTTAATTCAATAACAATTTATTAACAAACAAAGAAAAGGATTTAGTATGAAATAAATCTTATCTCTTCTTGTATTGTTGGTTACTACAGTCACAGCAATGGCTACAGATTATGTGGCTGACTGCGTAGTGTCTTGCAATAACCAGGAGTCAACGATGAGTGGAGCTACTATGTCTGTTGTCGACAATGGTGATGGCACATATAATATCACATTGAAGGCACTCAAGAGTACTGCACTCGGTATGGATTTCGGCGATCTCACATTGTCAAATCTCAGTGGAACAACAGAAGGTGGTGTTACCACAATCTCTGTTACAGAGGTAAACGCTAAGTTTACATCAGGTGATTACATGGAGGCTCCCGAAAGCCCAATCAAATCATTTGTATGTAAGTTTAATGCAGAAAAGTTGTATGCTAACTATGGTTCAGGCAGTATGCTGAGACTTAGCAATTGGCAGCGTACATCTTTCACCGCATCATTCGGCACTGACGAAGGTTTCGAGTCTACTGGCGGCGGTTCTACTGGCGGCGGCGACGAGAAGCCTGCAGCTTTCGAGAAGGTTAACTTCGTAGGCGATGGCACTAACTTCAACTGGAGCATCCCAGTAGATTGGGATACACAGAAGATTGTTATGTCTATCAGCACAGCTACTTGTACAACTGGCTGCGAGCACATCATCGGCCTCGGTACAGACGGCACATCTTGGGCTGGCAACCTCCACATGTATCGCACTTCTGCAGACAAGCAGCTCCAGTGCTACTTCGGTGCAGGTGCAGTCAACACTGGCAAGTTTGATGAGGGCAACCCTATCAAGGTTGAGATCTCTAAGGCTAATGGCTTCATCGTAGACGGCACAACACGAATCTCTGCAGCGCAGCTTGCAGACCTCTTCGCTATGTCAACAGTAGTTATGGGCACTGGCGAGGGCAATAACATCCTCTCACACGCTACATACAACTACGTAAAGGTTGTTGACAAGGACTGGACAGAGCCGACAGAGCCTGAGGTAACTGTAACATTCGAGAAGCAGTATGCCGACAAGCTCTATTCACTCGCTGACGGTACTCCGAGCGCAATGGGCGACGCAACCGTTACTCTCAAGGAGATGTCTGACAACACTATCAGCATGTCTCTCGTCTTCTCTGAAATGAACGTTGAGTCTACAGACCTCGTAAAGGGTACAGACGAAAAGGAGCGCATCACATACACTGGTACAGCTAACTTCCAGGGCACAAACTACGCTGTTAAGGCTCTCCGCTACACAAAGGATGAGGAAGAGAAGCTTTACATGACTCTCACCCCAACTGACGGAACAACTCTCGCATTCGGTGAGGATCCCGACTACGTAGCTCCGGCTGAGCCTGAGGACGTAACACTCTGGGAGAACTACCAGGCTGACGGCAATGGCTTCTCTAAGACAGCCACTATCAACTGGGACAAGCAGAAGATCGTTGCTTCTATCGACTTCTCTAACGGTGGTGACGACAAGGATATCCTTGCTATGACTACTGGCGAGAGCTTCGCTGCATTCCAGACAAGCACATACCGCACAATGCACTGGTACTGCCAGCAGTCTGTAAAGCAGATGTCTGGTTTCTTCGCAAAGGACGGCGCTGGTAACAACAACACCGGTCGCATGGACGTTGCTGATTGCCTCGCTAAGTTCGAAATTTCTAAGGCTGAGGGTCTGAAGGTTAACGGTGAGGTTAAGATGGCTCCTTACGTTCTTGACGAGCTCTTCGCAAGCAACACTATCCTTATCGGTAGCGGTGAGTCTCCTAAGTTCAGCAAGGCATTCTACAAATACATCAAGGTTGTTTCTCTCGACTGGACAGAGCCGACAGAGCCAGAGACTCCTGAGGCAGTTGCTTACAAGAACGAGCTTACTATCGTACGCGGTGCTAACCACAAGGTATACAACGACGCTGAGGTGACAGTTCTCGCTAAGGGCGAGGGCAAGTACGAGGTTACTCTCCCTGAGTTCGCTGACATGGATCTCACAAACTCTGGCACAGTAGGCAAGATTGTCTTTACGGCTAACGGCGAGGAAGTAGACGGCGTACTGAAGCTTACAGCAGAGAACGCTGCTGGCGTAATCTCTACCGGCGAAGGCTGGACAAACTATGCTGCCGACGTAACAATGAGCGGCGAGGTAGAAAACAATCAGCTTGCTGCTAAATTCACTGTAGTGCTCGCAGGTATGTCCGATTACACTTATGAGCTCGGCTACGGCAAGGAGATCTTCATCCCGACAACCTCGACAGTTACCGACTGGGCTAACATCAAGTTCGGCGACTCTGACCCGGTTAACATCGAGAACGCAAAGCTCGACATCACAATGGTTTCTATGTCTACCGCTATGGTGACATTCAAGGACGTTATGATCAACGGCAACAATATCGGCGACTTCGCTATCTCTGGCGTAAAGGCATCTATCAATACTGACGACTACACAACTACCGTTCTCACTACTGAAGCAACAAAGGGTACATGGGTACGCGCTACAGAGAACAACGCTCTTGGTGTAATCGTAGGCGCCGAGTCTGACATCCGCAACTTCGAGGGTACTCAGGACGAGGACGCAGGCAAGACTGTTGTTAAGTTCGGTGTATTCTTCGGTTCTGCTTACGGTTGGGCTGACATCGTATTCGGCGAGAAGGCTGAGACTCCGGATCAGCCGAAGGACGACTACGCTGTCAACTTCGACAAGGACGCAAACAGCACACATAGTAGCCGTGCCCTCAACAGCTTCTCTCTCCAGCAGACAGGCAAGGACAAGCAGACAAAGAGCGTTAAGACTTCAAAGGCTGCTTACGAGGATCATACAGCAGACGAACCGTTCACAGTTGAGGCAGGTAGCGAGCTGACTGCTTCGTTCGATTACACAGGCGAATGGATGCATAGCTTCGTTTACATCGACTTCGACAACGACGGCAAATTCTCTTACAAGGAAGGACAGTGGGATCAGACTGGCACCGATTTGGTAGCATTCAGCTTCTACTCTCTCGACTCTAACCCAAAGAACGATGCATCTGGTTACAACTCAGTAGGTGATGAACTTACAGGAGATGCTCGCAATACTTATGCTGCACCTTCGTTCAAGGCTCCTGCTAAGGCTGGCGAATATCGTATCCGCTTCAAGATCGATTGGAACTGCATCCTCCCTGGTGGTTCAAGCAGTATCCTCTCTGACGGTGGTGGCGTTTGGGACGCAACTCTTAAGGTTGTAGAGCCGGTTGTTGACGGCATCAGCACAATCAACGCTGAGGTTGCTAACGGCGAGGCACAGCTCTTCACTGTTGACGGCGTACAGATCGCTAAGCTCCAGAAGGGTCTGAACATCGTTCGCACCGCTGACGGCAAGGTTAAGAAGGTACTCGTTAAGTAATCTTTTTTAAGACTATAGGGTAGGGCGCACGCCCTTTCCGATAAACAAAAAATCCCGACTCCAGCAACGGAGTCGGGATTTTTTTTGTATTAATATGTCGTAAACCGATGTATTTTAACGTTATTTTTATTGCGTAAACGATAATTATTCTTACCTTTGCATGTAAAGTACGACTAAGAACAGACAAATTGTAAACATTTCCGGCATTCGGATAACCCTATGCTGCTTACATACTAAAATATAGAATATTATAGTTCACTTAATTTAATAACAATTTATTAACAAAAAAGAAAGGATTTAGTATGAAGAAAGTCTTATCTCTTCTTTCGATGTTGATGGTTACCATGATGGCATTCGCTACGGACTACACCGATCAGCTTACTTTCAAGCTGACTTTGGGCAGCGGTCCTCGTGAAAATGTTTTGCCGAAAGGTACTCTCACCGTTGAAAAGCGCGTAGACGGCACATACAATGTGACCGCATGTGGCTGCGATTTCAGCACTTATGGTTTTAAAAACTGGGGTGACATCAGCTGCGACGGAGTAGAAGGCACAACAGATGCCGACGGTTTGACTACTATCCAAGTAACTAACCCTGAAGTTTCTGCCAATGGAACTCTTCCTGCTGGTGGTTTCTCTCTTAAAGGTGAGTCTCTCCTCGTTAAGTTCAACGAGACAAAGGCTTACGCCCTTCTCAAGGGTAAGTTGGCTCTTAACGCTGTTGTAGGCTATGCTTTTGAGTATACCTTCGGCACAGACGAAGGCTTCGAGTCTACTGGCGGCGGTTCTACCGGCGGTGGCGAGACTGGCGGCGAGACAAAAGAGAAGTACACTGTTAACTTCGACAAGACAGCTTACCACTCACGTAACGACCGTGTCCTCAGCAGCTTCTCTCTCCAGCAGACTGGCAAGGACAAGCAGACTGTAAACGTATTCGCTTCGAGAGCAGCTTACGAGGATCACACATCGTCTGTATTCAATGTTGAGGCAGGCAGCGAGCTGACAGCTTCGTTCAACTACTCAGGTCAGTGGATGAACGGTTATGTATACATCGACCGCGACAACGACGGCGAGTTCTCTTACAAGGAAGGACAGTGGGATCAGGCAGGTACCGACTTGGTAGCCTACAGCTTCTATACTACACTTGCTAATCCGAAAGTAAACGATGGCAATGGTTACAACTCTACCGGTGCTTCTGTATCTGGTAACGATCGTAGCAACGTTAATCCTCCTTCATTCACAGCTCCTACTGAGCCGGGTACATACCGCATCCGCTTCAAGATCGACTGGAACTGCATCCTCCCTGGAGGTTCAAGCGCCATCCTCTCTGACGGTGGTGGCGTTTGGGATGCAACTCTCAATGTCGTAGCAGCAAAGCCTGAGGTTAAGGAAGAGAAGAGTTTCACAGACGCTATCTCTATGGTTGTTGGCGATATGTCAGAGGTTGCAGGTCAGGCTCAGGTTACTATCAAGGAGATGACCGACGAGACAATCAGCATGACACTTGCTGTTGTTGGTCAGGAAGGTGCTGAGTACACAGCTTCTGGTTTCACCAAGACTGTTGATACAGAGAAGAACCGCACTACCTACACCGGCACTCTCAATATCGAAGATGAAGACTACGACGTAACTGCTCTTGTTTATACAGAGGGCACAGTAGAGAAGCTCTACATGGTAGCTAAGGGCGCTGAATTCAACTACGTAATCGGTACAAATCCTGACGCTCCGACAGTGGTTTCTGACAAGACATACACAAGCAACCTCCGCATCCTTGATGGCGAAGATCCAGTTGTTGAAGTAGCAGAAGCTGATGTGAACATCATCAATTACTCTGACGACTCATATAAGGTTACTCTTAAGAACGTGAATATCCTCAATAAGACTCAGAACCTCGTATTCGTAGGTAAGGTACTCACTGATGTGACAGATTCTAAGGCGCCGCGCACAATCATGGCTAAGTCTGACGGCGCTACAACAAACTTCTTCGGCGAGGAGATGAGCGCAGCATTCGAGATCACAGAGGTTTCTGCTGAAGAGATCAAGATGGCCTTCTCTATGGAGAGCCAAAACTTCAGCTATATGGGCGAGTTCAACTACGAGGACGAAGTAGAAGAGCCAGAGGTTTACACAAGCAACCTCCACATCTACGACGCAGCAGCTCCTGAGACAGACCTCTTCAAGGCTGACAAGGCTAACGTAGAATTCTTGGCTACTGCTACAGGTGAGTTCAAGCTCACTCTTAAGGACGTAACACTCAACGAGAAGACTCAGGACCTCGTATTCACTGGTACACTTCCTACAACAGAACCAGGTGGTCAGGAGCCGCTCGCAGAAGAGGGTGAAGTAACTCCAGATGAGCCAGCAATGGTTCTCAACGCTATTGCTGACGAGGCAACAACAAATTTCTTTGGTGGCGGTGATACTTATGCAACAGCTGTGTTCAATGTCTCTTACGATAAGAATGACAACTTCATGATGACATTCACTATCGCAGCAGCTAAGAACTACGCTGGTGAGTTCAACTACGTGAAGAAGACTCCGGATACTCCAGATCCAGAGCTCTTCTGCAAGGAGAACTACGTAGCTGACGGCAATGGCTTCGAGTGGGAGTTCGCTGTTGATTGGGATACTCAGAAGGTAGTTATGTCTATCGACCCGTCTACATGTACTGGCAACTGCGAGGATGTAATCGGTCTCGGCGCTGTTCCGACAGCTTGGGACAACACTCTCCACTTGTATCGCACAAGCGCAGACCAGATGCTCCAGGGCTACTTCCAGACATCTGCTACAAACAACAACACTGGCAAGTTCGCTGAGACAGCTCCGTTCCTGGTAGAGGTTTCTAAGGCTCAGGGCTTCGTTGTAAACGGCGAGGTTAAGATTGCTTCAAGCGCAATGAGCTATCTCTTCACTCTCTCAACCGTTAAGATGGGTACTGGCGAGGGCGTTAACGACAAGTCGCGTGCTACATACAACTACGTTAAGGTAGTTGACAAGGACTGGACGAAGGATCCTGAGACTGGCATCAACGCAACAACAGTTGCTGAGGGCGAGTTCGAGGTATTCTCTGTTGACGGCGTTAAGCTTTCTAAGCTCCAGAAGGGTCTGAACATCGTTCGCTCTGCTGACGGCAAGGTTAAGAAGGTACTCGTTAAGTAATATTTTAGGGGGTGCACTTGTCTCAAGTGCACCAACCAATAAATTCATAAGAGGGCATGGCATTCCGCCATGCCCTCTTTGCGTATATACCATAGCTTGGTTGGTGCAGCTGAGACAGCTGCACCCCCTGAGGATGGCACTGCACCCCCTTAAGTTGCTCCCTTTGAAATATTTGCAACAAGGTTGCAGAATCTTTTTCCGAACTTTGTTAACGATTATTTTTCTCTTAGTAATTAACAACAAACAAAATATGCTTAGAAGATTATCCTATTACTTATTATCAGCAGTCTTCGTGGCGGGCATTGCCGCTTGCGGAGGCCAGTCGCACGACCATCTCGACCACGATCATGACCACGACCACGCCGAGGAAACCGAGCATCACGACCACGCTGCCGAAGAAGCAGAACACGGTGGCGAGGCAAAGGACGCCCACACCGACGAGATAATACTCTCTGCGGAGAAAGCCCGTGCAGCCGGCGTGAAGGTAGAGGAAGTGAAGCCAGGTACCTTCCACGGCGTTATACACACCAGTGGCAAGGTGATGTCAGCCTCGTGCGACGAGACCACCGTCGTTGCAACCATCAGCGGACGCGTGCAGTACAAGAACCACGTGAGCGAAGGCTTGAAGGTGTCTGCCGGCACCACGCTCTTCTCTATCACCTCAGCCGGTATGCAGACCGCAGATGGCGACCCCGTGCAGCGTGCCCGCATCGACTACGAGCGTGCAGAGCGCGACTATACACGTGCCAAGATACTCATCAAGGACAAGATAATAAGCGAGAAGGACCTCGCCGTGGCAAAAGCCGAATACGAAGCAGCCAAGCTCACCTATAACGGCATGAAGCGCACGCGCAGCGAGGGTGGAGTAGTGGTGACGGCTCCGCGCGGCGGCTACGTCAAGCAGTGCCTCGTCAACGGCGGCGACTACGTAGAAGCCGGGCAGCCGCTCGCCATCATCACACAGAACAAACACCTCTATCTGCGTGCCGAGATACCCGAGCGCCGCTTCAACGAACTCAACAAGATACGCGGAGCCAAGTTCCGCACAAGCTACAGCAAGCGTCTCTACGACATCGCCGAGATGGGCGGACACATACAGTCGTATGGACGTTCGGCAGAGGTGAACAACTCCTACCTGCCCGTCATCTTCGAGTTCAACAACACTGGCGATGTCGTGCAGGGCTCTTACGCCGAGATATACCTCATAACCCAAGACCGCCCGAACGTCATCACGCTGCCCCTCACCGCCCTCACCGAGGAGCAGGGCATCCACTTCGTCTACGTGCAGATAGACGCCGAAGGCTACCGCAAGCAGGAGGTGACGCTCGGCGAGAGCGACGGCGAGCGTGTAGAGATACTCACAGGTGTTAAGCAGGGCGACCGTGTCGTAACAAAGGGCGCCGTGCAAGTACGATTGGCTTCGGCTGCAAACGCCATCCCGGCGCATAACCATAATCATTAATTTCTGAAGTAGACGAGGGACGGAATGCACGGAATGTTAGGGGGTGCAGCAGTCTCTGCTGCACCAACCAAGCAGAGATGTACTGCCCACAGAACACACTTAGGAGGGTATGGCATCCCTGCCATACCCACGCCACCCACTTAATAATCCTCCCACAGATGGCACAGATGCACACAGATGTTTAGGTTGCGTAGTATTGTCCCACGGAACACGCAGAATACACAGAAGTTCTCCTCTGCAAGAAAATTCTGTGAATTCTGTGGAAGTACATTTCAGCAAGAGGCTTCTGTGTGTTCTGTGGATTCTATGGGAAGATGCAATGGCAGCTTGGTTGGTGCAGCTGAGACAGCTGCACCCCCTGGGTGGGTGCGTGTGGCAGCCCTAAATAATCCTCCCACAGATGGCACAGATGCACACAGATGTTTAGGTTGCGTAGTATTGTCCCACGGAACACGCAGAATACACAGAAGTTCTCCTCTGCAAGAAAATTCTGTGAATTCTGTGGAAGTACATTTCAGCAAGAGGCTTCTGTGTGTTCTGTGAATTCTGTGGGAAGATGCAATGGCAGCTTGGTTGGTGCACTTCTTGCTTTGTTGGTGCACTTGAGACAAGTGCACCCCCTGAGGAAATCTACTTGTCTACTTGTCAACTAATAAAAAAAAAGAACTATGCTGAACAAGATAATACGCTTCTCGCTTGAGAACAGAATACTCGTGTTGGTGGCGTCGGTGCTGCTCGTCATAGGCGGCCTTTACTCCACCAGCCAGACCGATGTGGACGTGTTCCCCGACCTCAACGCACCGACCGTAGTCATCATGACCGAAGCCGGCGGCATGGCAACCGAAGAGGTGGAGCAGCTCGTCACGTTCCCTATAGAAACCGCCGTCAATGGCAGCACCGGTGTGCGCCGCGTACGTTCGCAGTCTACCAACGGCTTCTCCGTTGTGTGGGTTGAGTTCGACTGGGGCACCGACATCTACCTCGCCCGCCAGATAGTGAGCGAGAAACTCGCCGCAGTAGGCGAGCAGATGCCCGCCGGAGTGAGCGCTCCGGTGCTCGGTCCGCAGTCGTCGATACTCGGCGAAGTGCTCATCGTGAGCCTCACCAGCAAGCACACCTCACAGCAAGACCTGCGCACGTACGCCGACTGGGTGATACGTCCGCGTCTGCTCTCCACCGGCGGCGTGGCTCAGGTGAGCGTCCACGGCGGCGACATCAAGGAGTATCAGATACTCGTCAGCCCCGGTCGCATGAAACACTTCGGCGTGTCGCTCACCGACATCATGGCATGCACCCGCGGCATGAACACCAACACCAACGGCGGCGTGCAGTACAAGTACGGCAACGAGTACATCATCCGCGGCATCACCTCCACCAACGACGTCGAGAAGCTCGGCACGTGCATCGTGAAGAAGAACGGCGAGAGCGTCGTCACCCTTGCCGATGTAGCCGACATAAAGATAGGCAACCAGTCGCCCAAGCTCGGCGTAGCCAGCGAGCACGCCCAGTCAGCCGTGCTCCTCACCGTTACGAAGCAGCCCAATACGAGCACCATCGACCTCACCAAGCATCTCGACCTCGCACTCGCCGACCTCAAGCAGACCCTGCCCGCCGACGTGCATATCTCTACCGACATCTTCCGTCAGTCAGACTTCATCGAGAGCAGCATCGACAACGTGCAGAAGTCGCTCATCGAGGGCGCCATCTTCGTGGTTATCGTCCTTATGATATTCCTCGCCAACGTGCGCACCACGGTCATCTCGCTCGTCACGATACCAATCTCGTTCCTCGTGGCGATGATAGTGCTCAACGCCCTCGGCATAAGCATCAACACCATGACCCTCGGCGGACTTGCCATAGCCATAGGCTCGCTCGTAGACGACGCCATCGTCGACGTAGAGAACGTCTACAAGCACATACGCCAGAACCGCGCGTTGCCCGAGGCAGAGCGTGTGCCTATCATCGAACTCGTGTTCAACGCTTCGCGTGAGGTGCGCATGCCTATCCTCAACTCCACGCTGATTATCGTGGTGAGCTTTGCGCCGCTGTTCTTCCTCAGCGGCATGGAAGGCCGCATGCTCATACCTCTGGGCATAGCCTTCGTCACAGCCCTCTTCGCCTCAACCCTCGTAGCCCTCACGCTCACCCCCGTGCTCTGCAGCTACCTGCTCGGCAAGAGCAAGGGCGAGCTGCCGAAGGAAGCCTTCGTAGCCGTATGGCTTAAGAAGTATTACGAGCGTGCCCTGCTGTGGGTGCTCGCCAACACCCGCAAGGTCATCGTCGGCACCGCAGCGTTGTTCGTTGTTGCCGTGGGCGTGTTCTTCTGCTTAGGCAGCAGCTTCCTGCCCAAGTTCAACGAAGGCTCGTTCACCATCAATATCTCCTCGCTGCCCGGCATCTCGCTCGAAGAAAGCGACTCCATTGGCGCACGTGCCGAGCGACTGCTGCTGCAGGTGCCCGAGATAAAGACCGTGGCACGCAAGACCGGTCGTGCTGAGCTCGACGAACACGCCCTCGGTGTGAACGTGAGCGAGATAGAAGCCCCGTTCGAGCTTAAGGACCGCAGTCACGAGGAAGTGCTCAACGACGTGCGCAAGCGCCTCTCCGTTCTCGCCGGAGCCAACATCGAGATCGGTCAGCCCATCTCCCACCGCATCGATGCCATGCTCTCGGGCACACAAGCCAGCATAGCCATCAAGCTCTTCGGCACCGATCTCAACCGCATGTTCACCATCGGCAATCAGATAAAGAACGCCTGCCAGGACATTGAGGGCATCGCCGACCTCAACGTGGAGCAGCAGATAGAACGCCCCGAACTGAAGATTGTGCCGCGTCGCGAACTGCTCGTGCGCAACGGCATCACGCTACCCGAGTTCAACGAGTTCCTCGCCGTGAATCTCGCCGGCGAGACCGTCTCTCAGGTGTACGAAGCCGGCAGAGCCTTCAACCTCGTGGTGAAAGCCGCCGACTACGACGAGATAAGCAATCTCATCATCGACACGCAGGACGGCCGTAAGGTGCCTCTGTGCGACGTTGCCGACATCATATCGAGCGCCGGACCCAACACCATCAACCGCGAGAACGTGCAGCGCAAGATAGTCATCTCTGCCAACACCAGCGGCAGAGCCTTGAGCGACGTAGTAGCCGACATCAAGCAGGCTGTAGGCGAGAACGTGCAGCTGCCCGAAGGCTACCACGTAGAGTACGGCGGACAGTTTGAGAGTCAGGAGAGCGCCAGCCGCGTGCTCTACCTCACCTGCATGCTCGCCATCGTCGTCATCTTCTTCCTGCTCTTCATGCAGTTCCGCAACGCCCTTGAAGCCGGCGTCATATTGCTCAACCTCCCATTGGCACTCATCGGCGGCCTCTTCGCCATCGTGCTCACCACCGGCGAGGTAAGCATACCCGCCGTCATCGGTTTCATCTCGCTCTTCGGCATCGCCACGCGCAACGGCATGCTGCTCATCACCGAGTACAAGCGTCTGCGCACAGAGGAAGGTAAGAGCGTGCGCGAGGCAATCGTCGAAGGCTCGCTCTCGCGTCTGAACCCGATACTCATGACAGCCCTCACCTCAGCCCTCGCCCTCGTGCCACTCGCCCTGGGCGGCGACCTGCCCGGCAACGAGATACAGTCGCCGATGGCGAAGGTGATACTCGGCGGACTCATCAGTTCTACATTACTCAACGCATTCATAGTACCGATAATATATGAGAAGATATCTAATCGCCACAGCCGTGGCACTCAGCGCGTGTAGCGCCGCCCTCGCCGACACCGTTGGCGACGTGCTCAAGCAGATAGCTGCTAACAACCTCACCCTGCAGTCGGCAGCGCACGACATGCGCGCCGATGTGCTCGACATAAAAGCCACGAACACCCTCGGCGGTCCGTCGGTAGAGTACAGCCCGTTCTTCACCAAGGGCTACTCCGGCGTTGCCGAGAGCGAGCTTGTGGTGAGCCAGGAGATCGACTTCCCAACGAAGTACGCCGCCCGCAGCAAGCAGGCGCAGATGCAGCAGACCGTAGGCGACCAGCTGCTCGCCAAGCAGCGCCGCGACATATTGCTGCAGGCACAGCTCGTCTGCATCGACGTGATACGCCTCAATCAGAGTCTCGCCATGCTGCGCGAGCGCCTCTCCAACAGCGAGACGCTGCTGCAGATGTACGAGAAGCGTATGGAGGCAGGCGACGCCAACGCCCTTGAGCTGAACAAAGTGAAGCTCGACTGCATGGAGGTGCGCACCCTCGTTGGCGAGGCAGAAGGCGAGCGCACCGCCCTGCTGCAGCAGCTGCAGCAGCTCAACGGCGGCAAGCCCATCGACGTATCCTCAACCGAGCTGCCCCACTACGAGCCGATAGCCGACTTCGAGTCGTATCGTGCCCTCGCCGTAGCATCGGATGCCGACGTGGCAGTGGCGCAGACCGCCCTGCGCGCCGCCGACATGAACCTTAAGGTGCAGAAGAGCGAGTGGCTGCCCAGCATCTCTTTCGGCTACCGCCGCAATACCGAGCAGCGCGAAGCCATCAACGGCTTCATGGTAGGCGTGAGTTTCCCGCTCTATAGCAACAGCAGCAACGTAAAGGCGGCACGCGAGCGCCGTCAGAGTGCCGAGCTGCAGGTGCAGCAGGCGCAGCACGACGCCGAAGCCTCGCTGCGCACCAGCTACGAGCAGTTGCAGGGCTTGCAGCAGGTGATAGACCACAGCGACGTGAAGCTGCTGCAGGAGTCGCTTACGCTCTTCAGGAAGGCGCTGCAGCAGGGCGAGATAACCGCCCTGGCTTACTACGTAGAGATAAACAGCATCTACGAGAAGCTGCAGCGACACATCGACCTGCACAGCCAGAGCGTGAAGCTGCTGGCGGAGCTGCACCGGAATGAGTTGTGAGTTTAGAATGTAGAGTGTTAAGGTAAAAAGGTAAAAGAGTAAAAAGGTAAAAAATCTGCGTTTTTTTACCTTTTTACTCTTTTACTTCTTTACTTTTAGAAGCAAATATAATACAAGTCACCTCCGCGAAAAATCTCATTTTAGAGATTCGCATTCTCGAAAATGCGCCATTTCATCGGTCGGCGCAGCCGAAAAATTATAAAAATAGAGACTTTTCAGTGTAAAACGATAGGTTTTACAAACTTTTCGTGAGACTTTACATGGTAACTCTTGAGACTTTACCCAGTAAAACCTATGCTTTTACTTGGTAAAACCTATGCTTTTACACTGTAAAGTCTCACGATAAGTTGTGTTTTGCTAAGGCGAAAATTGCACACTTTTAGAGAAAACGCTACAATATGCTGTAGGACAAACGCTTACGGCTGCACGCTCAAAATTCGCGAAAAATCGACTAAGGATTTTGTTTTTGATTTTTCGCGAAATATGAGCGGTCAAATCGTGCAAATATTGTCTTGGCAAAAAGTATGCCATTCCAGTTGAGAGTTGAGAATTGAAAGTTGAGAGTTATGATATGTACTGCAGGCTGTGCCTTCTTGTACGTTTTCAAGGTAATCATAACTCTCAACTTTCAACTCTCAATTATAAACTCGAGTTAGTCGAACAGTCCCGGCTCCACAGCATTGCTGCCAATCATCGGTCGTCCGAGGTGCTGGTAGGCGAGGGGCGTCACCATACGTCCGCGCTGCGTGCGCTTTATGAAGCCCTCCATGATGAGATACGGCTCGTACACCTCCTCGACGGTGCCCGTGTCCTCGCCGATGGCTGTGGCTATGGTAGACACGCCGACCGGTCCGCCGCGGAACTTGTCGATGATGGTTAGTAGAATCTTGTTGTCGATCTCGTCCAGACCATACTGGTCGATGTTGAGCGCCGAGAGCGATAGGCGCGCAATGTCGCGGTCGATGCGTCCGTTGCCCTTCACCTGCGCAAAGTCACGCACGCGGCGCAGCAGAGCGTTCGCAATACGCGGCGTGCCACGCGAGCGGCGCGCAATCTCTATAGCCGCATCGTCGTCGATAGGCACCTTCAGAATCATCGCCGAGCGCTTGATAATCTTCTGCAGCATCTCCGGTCCGTAGTACTCCAGGTGGAGGTTGATGCCGAAGCGCGCACGGAGCGGCGCCGTGAGCAGTCCGCTGCGCGTTGTGGCACCCACGAGCGTGAACGGGTTGAGGTCGATCTGTATAGACCGCGCCGACGGACCCTTGTCTATCATGATGTCGATGCGGTAGTCCTCCATCGCCGAGTAGAGATACTCCTCTACGACCGGCGATAGACGGTGAATCTCGTCGATGAACAGCACGTCGCGCGGCTCCAGCGATGTGAGGATGCCGGCGAGGTCGCCCGGCTTGTCGAGCACCGGTCCGCTCGTAATCTTGAAGCCCACGCCCAGTTCGTTGGCTATGATGTTGCTAAGCGTTGTCTTGCCCAGTCCTGGTGGGCCGTGCAGCAGCGTATGGTCGAGCGGTTCGCCGCGGTACTTCGCCGCCTCGACGAACACTTCGAGGTTCTCCACCACCTTCTGCTGTCCGCTGAAATCGCCGAACCGCAGTGGGCGCAGAGCGTTCTCAAAGTCCTTCTCGCCCTTGCGTCCCTGCTCCTGACGTATGTCGAAATCTTCTTCCATGTTGTATCGGATAATCTATTTTAGGCAAAGTTAGTATATTTTTGGCAGAAAAAACGCCATACACTTGGATAAAACAAACGAAACAACTAAATTTGTAGTCAATAGGCACTTCCGATTTGTGAAAGTGCTGCGCACTATTAACCCGTTAAAACCCAGATAGAACTATGCTCGTAAAGACTTATTCCGCAGCCGTTAACGGCCTCGACGTAACCACCGTAACCGTTGAAGTGAATATCGTGCCCGGCGTGATGTATCGCATGACCGGACTCGGCGACACCGCTGTGCGCGAAGGACGCGACCGCATTGCGTCGGCGCTGCAGGTGAACGGATATAAGTTTCCGCACGCAGACATCACCATCAACCTCGCGCCTGCCGACCTGCGCAAGGAGGGCAGCTCGTTCGACCTGCCGCTCGCCATGGCTATACTCACTGCGAGCGGAGCCGTGACGAGCGACGTGCTCGCCGACTATATGCTCGTGGGCGAACTGAGCCTCGACGGTACGCTGCAGCCCGTGAAGGGAGCGCTGCCGATAGCCATCCGGGCAAGAGCCGAGAAGTTCAAGGGACTGATTGTGCCGAAGCAGAACGAGCGCGAGGCGGCAGTGGTGAACAATCTGGAGGTGTACGGCATGGAGAACATCATGGACGTGATAAAGCTGCTAACGGGGCGTGAGGTGTACGAGCCGACGTTCGTCGACACACGCCGCGAGTTCTACGAACAGCAGAGCCGCTTCGACCTCGACTTCGCCGACGTGCGCGGTCAGGAGAGCGTGAAGCGTGCGCTGGAAGTGGCGGCGGCAGGCGGCCACAACCTTATCATGGTAGGCCCTCCGGGTTCGGGCAAGTCGATGATGGCAAAGCGCCTGCCCTCTATCCTGCCTCCGCTGTCGCTCTCGGAGAGTCTGGAGACGACACAGATACACAGCGTAGCCGGAAAGCTGAAGCGCGGCACGTCGCTCATCTCACAGCGCCCGTTCCGCTCGCCCCACCACACCATATCCGAAGTGGCGCTCGTAGGCGGCGGAATAAACCCGCAGCCGGGCGAGATATCGCTGGCACATAACGGCGTGTTGTTCGCCGACGAGCTGCCCGAATTCAACAAGCAGACGCTCGAAGTGCTGCGTCAGCCGCTCGAAGACCATAAGATAACCATCTCGCGCTCGAAATATACCGTTGAGTTCCCCTGCTCGTTCATGTTCATCGCCTCGATGAACCCCTGCCCCTGCGGCTATTACAACGACCCGACGCACAAGTGCTGCTGCACGCCCGGACAGATACAGCGTTACATGAGCAAGATATCCGGTCCGCTGCTCGACCGCATCGACATCCAGTGCGAGATTACGCCCGTGCCGTTCAAGGACATCTCGAAAGCGCAGCCCGGCGAGCCGAGTGCCGCCATCCGTGAGCGCGTCATCAAGGCACGTGACATACAGACCGCCCGCTACAAAGACTTCAAGGGCGTACACTGCAACGCGCAGATGACCGAGCGCATGATTCATCAGTTCGCCGAGCCCGACGAAGCCTCCATCGCTCTCCTGCGCACCGCCATGGAGAAGTTCTCGCTCTCCGCCCGCGCCTACAACCGCATACTCAAGGTGGCGCGCACCATCGCCGACCTTGACGGCTCAGAACATGTGGAGGTGCAGCACATCAGCGAAGCTATTGGCTACCGCAACCTCGACCGTGGCGACTGGGCGGAACGCAGGTTGGTAATTGCAAAATGAAAGTAATAAATTAATTTTTATCAAAATGAGACATATCATAAACACATTAGTAAGCATTGCTACTATCTGTCAGTTTTTTGCCTCTGTTTTTAATATGCTCAATATGAAGAAACCAGAGACGATTGAGGATTCTCTATATAATGATTTCGTGCTTATTGGATGTTCTTGTTCTTTTATAATCGGACTCATTTTTATTCTAACATACAATTTCAGATGTAAATTTCTTAATAGTAAAATAATTAATCTTTCCTTCTTGGTAATTGTACTGTTTGCAGTCTATGTACATATTTACCAATTGTTTATTCAAAAAGATTTAATGTTGGTATCGGGCATTCTCCTTTTAGTTGATATTTTTGTGGGAACAAAAGGGTGTAAAATAATTATACAAAGCAAGGTAAGATAAATCAAAAGAAACCCAAATGACATTTATTAGAAACTTCATAACATGTATATTTAGTATTATTCAAATAAGCATGAGAACAATAGAAATACTGTTGATGCTTTTACTGACAGCCTCACAGTCAGCCTTGGCGTTCAACCAAAAGATTGATACTGTGGTTGTGGCAAATGACAGCTGCGAAATAGTTCAATTTATAGTTACAATTGACAATACTGACAGTGAAGCTTTGTGGATTTGGCTTGACAGCAATGACTATGGTCATGACCGCAAGAAAGCTATCAGACGATACCTGATGAAGCGCAGAGGAGACTTCTCTATTTTTGACATCGGTGCCGACCCCAATATGATAGGGGAATGGTGGCATCCTTCTGCGCCAAAATACTGCTTTGTCAAATACTTGGAAACAGGCAATACTTTCACGATTGTATTTTATAGTGAAAAGGCATTAACGCCCGACTGTTGGAATTGTAAAAACGCCATCGATGACATTAGGGTTTTCAGTGATCTGGAAATAAACGAATACTGCCCTGGATTGGAAGCACCATATAGCATAAAACGAATTTCATATCCACATAATGTCATTGCATTTCCAATAAAGGCAGATAAATTGTCCGACACAATATCAAAGTAAGTAAAATAAACGGACATGAGAAAGATGTTGAAATGGTCACTCTGCATCCTCTTCATTGTATGTTTTGTCAACACATGCGTTTATCATCGAATTACGCATATGAGTGACGACGAACTGGAATGGATAGCAAATAGGCATGAAGGTGAAAGGATGTATTTTAAATCACAATATGCGGATACAGACACTCTCACAGTATTAGAGGTTTGTATTCGTAATAGCTTAAATCCCATTAATTGGGGACACTACAATACAAGTAATAAAGAATACACAGCTCATGGTTATGTACGATATGGATTTATGAATCGTAGAGATGGGGGCATACTGGAAATATGGAAACTGTTTAATGATAAATCAATATGTTTCTCTTCTGTACTCTTAGATAGTAGCTGGCTGAATGAAGTGCAATTGAAAACATTGTGCCTCAAAATAAATGGAGTCAGAATCAATGATATTATGTTGTTCCGAACGACTGATAAAAACACCACCAATTCACTTGTGAGCTATGCTTGGAGTAAGAAGTATGGACTTGTTCAGTATACTTTTCAAGATGGAACAACCTTTACAAGGATAGATATAGGAAATCATTAGTGGTTTTTGATGATTGATTTAAACCCGATAAAAAGAAAACAAATATGAACAATTCAATAGAAATATACCGCTCGCAAGACGGTAGCGTGCAACTTAATGTGAAGTTGGAGAACGAGACAGTGTGGCTGAATAGACAACAAATGGCAGAGCTGTTTGGTCGTGATTACAAGACTGTGTCTAAACATATAAACAATGCTCTTCATGAAGAATTGGAGGGCGAACCGGTAGTCGCAAAATTTGCGACACCCAAGAATTATGGTAGAGTAGAAGGAAAGACTCAAGATCAAATGGTAGAGTATTTTAGTCTTGAGATGATAACATCTGTAGGCTATCGTGTTAAAAGTAAGCAGGGTGTTGCTTTTCGAAAATGGGCTAACTCCGTGCTTAAGCAATACCTCATCAAGGGCTATGCCATCAATCAGCAGATAAAGCTCGACCGCTACAACGAGCTGAAGGATGTTGTGCGCCTTATGTCGCGTGCTGTCGGTTTGCAGGACAAGGTTACAACAGACGAGTATAGCGGACTGTTCAACGTTATCTCCGACTATGTGTATGCGCTCGACACGCTCGACCAGTACGACTATCAGTCGCTCTCCATCTCGAAGACTACCAAGGAGGAGCCGTTCCGTGCCACTTACGACAATGCGATGGAGGCAATCAGCGCATTGAAGGAGAAGTTCGGCGGCAGCAAGTGGTTTGCTAACGAGAAGGACGACTCGTTCAAGAGCAGCATCGGACAGATATACCAGACCTTCGGTGGCGAGGAACTCTATCCGTCGGTTGAGGAGAAAGCCGCAATGCTTCTGTATCTTGTAGTGAAGAACCATTCGTTCAGCGACGGCAACAAGCGCATTGCTGCGATGCTCTTCCTCTGGTTCCTCAACAACAACCGTGTGCTTTACGCCGAGGACGGACACAAGCGCATTGCCGACAACACACTTGTGGCGCTCACGCTGATGATTGCCGAGAGTAGAACCGAGGAGAAGGATGTAATGGTGAAGGTCGTTGTGAACCTGATTAACCGAGAGAATCAGTAAAAGTAGTAATAATAGTGAGCGTTGTGTGTATGTTTTTGAATATAAATCGCTATATTTGCACATCAAAAACAAGTTTCTGCGATTTCTTGATCTATAATAAACGTTTATATACACACAATGAAAAAATCAATTGAGAATCTCTATCAGCTTGACGGTAGAGTGCCGTTGGGAAAAGCTCTCCCGTTCGGTTTGCAGCACGTGCTGGCGATGTTTGTCAGCAACATCACCCCAATCATGATTCTGGCAAGCGTTGTCGGACTTGACAGCGCGGTCAGTGCCGCGCTCATACAGAACTGTATGGTGATAGCCGGCATTGGTACGCTTGTGCAGCTGTTCCCCGTGTGGCGCATCGGTTCGCGTCTGCCTATCGTCATGGGCATCTCGTTCACGTTCCTCTCGCTTGCCATCAGCATCGCCGGCGCATACGGCATGGGCACGCTTATCGGTGCGGTTATCGTGGGTGGACTTGTTGAGGGCGTGCTCGGCTTGTTCGTGAAGTATTGGATAAAGCTCATTCCGCACGTCGTGTCGGCTACGGTAGTTACGGCTATCGGTTTCTCGCTCCTGCCTATTGGAGCCAATTCGTTTGCGGGCGGCATGGGTTCGCCCGATTTTGGCAGCTTGAACAACTGGATTGTGGGTTCTGTTACGCTGCTCGCCTGCCTCCTTTGCCAGGTTTTCGCAAAGGGATTCCTTCGTTCGCTTTCTGTTCTTGTGGGCCTTATCGTGGGCTACATCCTTGCTTGTTTTATGGGAATGGTCGACTTCAGCGGTCTATCGGGCTTGGCTGTAGTGTCGATGCCGCGTCTTATGCCGTTCACGCCGGAGTTCAACATCGGTGCGATACTCTCGGTTGTGGCTGTTTATCTTGTTTCGGCTACGGAGACTATCGGCGATACGTCGGCGCTGTGCAACGGCGCGCTGAACCGCGACCCTGAGACAAAGGAGATGGGCGCAGCCATCAGTTGCGACGGCTTCGTAAGTAGCGTGTCGGGCTTGTTCGGTTGTACGCCAATCACGTCGTTCAGTCAGAACGTAGGCTTGGCTGCTATGTCGGGCGTTGTGAACCGCTTCACGATTGGCATCGGCGCTTTGGTGATGATTATCGGCGGTGTGTTCCCCGTTGTGGGTCATGCGCTCACTACTATTCCGCAGGCTGTGCTCGGCGGCTGCACCATCATGATGTTCGGCAGCATTCTCTATGCTGGTTTCGGCATGATGGCACGCACTGGTTTCTCGCAGCGCAACATGGTTATCGTGAGTCTCTCGCTCAGCGTGGGCCTCGGCTTCACGCAGGCTACCGAGATGTTCAAGATATTCCCCGAGATTGTGCGCACGGTGTTCGCAGAGAACTGCGTCGCTGTTGTGTTCCTCCTCGCTGTACTGCTCAACTTGCTGCTCCCGAAGAAGGAGGAGTAAGGTGTTGAGAAGTGTGTTGTGGTGGTGAGATGTTGAAATGATGTTGTGGTGGTGAGATGTTGAAATGATGTTGTGGTGGTGAGATGTTGATGTGTTGACATTTGTATATATCACCATAACAACACTTCATCACACACCACCACTTCATCATCAAAACAAATCTCAACATCTCACCACCTCACCATCTCAACCTATCAACTTCACCACCTCACCACTTCAACATATCAACCTAACAACCACAACCACATGACCTCACACGAAATCTTTATGCTAACCGCGCTGGTAGCCACCGGCATTTTCCTCCTTCAGTTTGTAATCTCCGTGTTCTTTGGCGACTTGGACATGGACGTGGACGGCGACGCCAATGCCGATTTCGACCTTGGCAGTCTGTTCTCGTTCAAGGGACTCGTCCACTTTCTCATCGGTTTCGGCTGGACGCGTGTGCTGTTTGACGGCGACACGTGGCAGATGTATGCTTTGGCTGTGTTGGTGGGCGCGGTGTTCATGCTCGTGTTGTTCTACTCGTACGTGCTGGCGTACAGACTGCAGAATCTGCGCAAGCCGGAGCGTCCGCAGAATATCGTTGGGCGTGCTGGCAGGGTTTATATCAATGTTGGCGACGGACGCTATACGGTGTTCGTGAAGCGCGACGGTGCGGAGCGCGAGCTCGATGTGGTGTCGGAGTCGGGACACACCGACTATAAGACCGACCAGGTGGTGACGATAAAGGAGTATCGCGACAATAAGTATTATATTGAGTGAGATGGTGTGGTGTTGAGATGGTGTGGTGTTGAGATGGTGACAAATGCTTATTTCCTCATCGACGCAGCCCAAGAATTAATAACTAATAATTAAAAACTAATAACTAAAAAAATGCTATGGAATCAAACATTTTCCTTCTCGCCGGCTTGCTCGTCGTAATCGTGCTGCTCGGCATCATTGGTGTTCTTTCGCGCTACCGCAAGTGCAAGTCAGACGAGGTGCTCGTCGTTTACGGTAAGACCGGCGGATCGAAGTCGGCGAAGCTCTACCACGGCGGAGCTGCCTTCGTGTGGCCTATCATCCAGGGCTACGACTTCCTCTCGATGAAGCCGATGCAGATAGACTGCAAGCTCACGGGCGCCATCTCTGCGCAGAACATCCGCGTAGACGTGCCCACGACCATCACCGTTGCCATCAGCACCGACCCCGAAGTGATGCAGAACGCTGCTGAGCGTATGCTCGGACTCTCGATGGACGACAAGCAGAACCTCATCACCGACGTGGTTTACGGACAGATGCGTCTCGTCATCGCCGACATGACCATCGAGGAACTTAACTCCGACCGCGACAAGTTCCTCGCCAAGGTGAAGGATAATATCGACACCGAGCTGCGCAAGTTCGGTCTGTATCTGATGAACATCAACATCAGCGACATCCGCGACGCCGCCAACTATATTGTCAACCTCGGTAAGGAGGCAGAGTCGAAGGCGCAGAACGAGGCTCAGGCTAACATTGAGGAGCAGGAGAAGCTCGGTGCGATAAAGATTGCGAACCAGATTAAGGAGCGTGAGACACGCGTTGCCGAGACTCGCAAGGACCAGGAGGTGGCTATCGCCGCCACACGCAAGGAGCAGGAGATATCCGTTGCGCAGACCGACAAGGAGCGTGTGTCGCAGGTGGCGCTCGCAAACGCCGACAAGGAGTCGCAGGTGGCTCGCGCTGAGGCCGAAATGAACATCAATGTGGAGCAGGCGAACACGGCGAAGGAGAGTCGCATCGCAGAGCTTAACTCGGATATGGAGATTAAGCAGGCGGAGGCAAAAAAGAAAGCCGCCATAGGTCGCAACGAGGCGCAGAAAGAAATAGCGCTTTCAAACGCCCAACTCTCGGTTACTCAGGCAAACGCCGACAAGGAGGCTGGCGAAGCTGCTGCGCGTTCGGAGGCTGCCGTGCAGACTGCACGCGAGAAGGCGCAGAAGGAAGTGGAGGAGGCGAAGGCTCTGAAGGTGGAGTCGTCGCTGAAGGCAGAGAAGATTGTGCCAGCGGAAGTGGCTAAGCAGGAGGCTATCTTGCAGGCAGACGCCGTGGCAGAGAAGGTTATCCGCGAGGCTGAAGCGAAGGCAAAGGCTACGCTGGCGCAGGCTGAGGCTGAGGCAAAGGCGATACGCATGCGTCTCGAAGCCGAGGCAGAGGGTAAGAAGATGTCGCTCCTGGCTGAGGCTGACGGCTTCCAGGCAATGGTGAAAGCCGCCGAACTCAACCCGGCCATCGCTATCCAATACAAGATGGTGGACCAGTGGAAGGAGATTGCAGGCGAGCAGGTGAAGGCGTTCGAGAAGATGCAGCTCGGCAACGTCACGGTGTTCGACGGTGGCGACGGTGCAACCGGCAACTTCCTCAACTCGCTCGTGAAAACCGTAGCGCCAAGTCTTGGCGTTCTCGACCAGCTGCCCATCGGCGAAACTGTGAAGAATATACTTCATCCGGAGAAGAAGGACGAAGGAACGGAGAAGAGGGAAGAGAAAACATATAAAAAATAAAAAGAGTAATCTTGATTGTAGCGGAGGTCTCTGGCCTCCGCAGCAGATAGTCTTACGATTAGTTCGACTTGGTGCTGCGGAGACCGGAGACCTCCGCTACTTTTGTTTACTCATCAGGCCATTTACATGCAGCGCCCGTTGTCTTGAACGACGGGCGTTGTGCGTTCATGCTGCGCAGCTTCTTGCCCAGTTCTGCCGAAAGCTGCTTCACCTTCGCCGGATACTGCTCGGCAAGATTGCGGCTCTCGCTGATGTCCTGCGCAATGTTGAACAATTCCTTGCGACCGGTGGCGTAATAGTATATCAGTTTCCAGTCGCCGCGACGTATGGCGCAGTTCAGATTGATGCCCGGTCCGTAGCCGTCCCACACGTTAGGGAAGTTCCAGATAAGGTTTCTGTTGGCTATGCGGCTGTCCGCTTTGCCCTTCAGCGTGGGCACGATGCTGACGCCGTCGATGGTCTGCGGCACTTTATACTGCTTCACGCCCGCCATGTCGAGGATAGTGGGGTAGAGGTCCTCTATTATTATGCTGCTTGCGTTGCGTGTGCCGGGCTTTACGGTGTCGCCCCATTTCACGATGAACGGCACACGTATGCCGCCCTCGTAAAGCGATCCCTTTCCGCTCTGCAGCGGCGCGTTCTGCGTGAATGGTTCGCCCTCGCGGAACTCAGGACTGCACGCCAGTCCGCCGTTGTCGCCGAGGAAGATGATGATGGTGTTCTCTGCCTCTCCGTTGCGCTGCAGCCAGTTCATGATGTCGCCCAGACTCTTGTCCATGCCCTCCACCAGCGACGCGTAAGCAGCGTCTTTGTCCGAAAGACCCTTACGCACGTACTTCGGGAAGAAGCGCATGTCCTTGTCGATAGGAATGTGCACGGCGTAGTGCGACATATATAGATAGAAAGGCTGTTTGTACTTCTTCGCCTTTTCGAGTGCGCCTATCGCCTCCTGCGTCAGTGCTTCGGTGAGGAAGGTGCCCGTTCCCCAATACTTCTCCAGTCCGGGAGTCGACATACGCGAGTTGGGCTTGCCGTCGCGGTCGTGTCCGTAGTTGCGTTCGCTCAGATACGTAGCCACTCCGCCCGCCGCCGTGCCCGTTATGTTCACGTCAAAACCGAAGTGGCACGGGTTTTCGCCCGGCGTGTCCTTCGCTCCCCAATGCGCCTTGCCGCAATGTATGGTGTGATAGCCGCTGTCTTTCAGTATCTGCACGAACGACTTCGCCACGGCGGTGTTGTTCAGGGCGTCCACCTGCGCTATGCCGTTGTAGTTCCAGTCGGGCAGTGTCACCACGTCGCTCTCATGGTCGGTGGTCTTGTCGCGCTCCAGCGTCCAGTTCGTCACACGGTGGCGCGCCATGTTCATGCCCGTCATCAGGCTGCATCGCGTAGGCGAACTGATTGGGCAGGCATACGCTTGCGTGAACATCATTCCCTCGCTTGCCAGTCGCTCCATGTTCGGCGTTTCGTACATGTCGTTATATCGTGTGCGGTGGTCCCAGAACGCCACGGATGTGTCCTGCCATCCCATGTCGTCTACGAGAAACACGAGTATGTTGGGGCGCTTCTGCTGTTCGGCGTGTGCAGGAGCGCAGCCCAATGTTGCGGCAGCCGCGAGTATAGTAGCTTGTTTCAGATTCATAGTGATTTGTTTTTTAATAATTAACCCGATTAAACAGAGTCTTCTCTTTGATTGAAGAATCCGTTTAATCGGGTTAATTCGTTGTTATCTATATCTTAATACAGCGTTATCTTAATACAGCGTTTTCGGCGCGATTCGGAAGCTGAAAGTATAGTCCTTATACTCTACGCGGTGACCCTTGCGGGCGCGTCCGTCGCCACCCCAGCTGTCAACACCGCCGACACCCGACTGTACGAGGTCGATGAAGAGGTTGGTATACTTCGACTTCTCTACCGACTGTGAGTGGCGCTGTTTCTTCTCTTTGCCCTCATCGAGAGTGAGCAGGTCGTAGTGGAGGGCAGAAGCCGAGAAGAGCTTGTCGCTCTCTACGCGGAAGCCCACGCCGTTCTTGTTGGTCTGGTTCCACCAGCGCAGGTCGCTCATCGTTCCGGTCTCTTGCGGACGTACGTACGGGTAGAAGAGGTCGTCGGCAGTAGCGTGATAGATACCTACGTTCTGCGAAATCTTGCGGTCGGAGTAGTTCTCTACCGGTCCGCGTCCGTTCCACTGCACCTGGTCCATGTCGTAAGGCAGGTTCATCACCATACCGAAGCGGAGCATCTCCGACACCTTTGCGCCCGGAGTGGTCTTCAGATCCTGAGTGACTACGAGTGTGCCGTTAGCCTCTACCTGGTATGTGAGTGTGAGTGTAGACTTCACAGCAGGCATGTTATACACAGCTACTACAGTCTTCAGTTTTTTATCAACTGTGAGCGAGCGAAGTTTCATCTTCGGAGTGCGCCAAGCAGCGAAGTTTTTCTGCGACTGTGCGCCCATGTCGTTGTCGGTTACGGCACGCCAGAAGTTAGGCTTGAGCGAACCGCCCTCGCCGAGGAGCGAGTTGCCGCCCACCTCGTAGCGTGTGATGAAGCCCGTAGCACGGTCGAAAGCGAGCGTGAAGTTCTGTGCCTGCAGCGTGAGCAGCGGTTCCTTCTTCTTGTCGGTGAGCTTCACAGCCTTCAGCGCCTTCTGCTCGTTTTCCGTCAGAGCGAGGTCTGTGCCCTTAGCTTCGCGCAATGCGAACTGCTGATAAGCCACGATGTCGCCAGCCTTCTGCAAGCCCTCGTCGTTCTTCAGACGGAACTCTACGTTCAGCATCACGTCCTTCGCCTCCCTGAGTTTGTCGATATTGTACGGCAGCACGAAGTCGGCAGAGCTCTGCGCCTTTATCTCAGCGAGGTCGGCGATTGTGCCGTTCTGACGCTCGATGCCGTCAGCCACGATAGCCCAAGAGAGCGACACGTTGTCGAGCGGACGGAAGAAGTTTTCGTTGAACACGTTGAACTTCTTCTGAGCAAGGTCAGCCGGTTTCACCCAGATGTTCTGATACCAATAGCCCACCTCGTAAGCCTCAGGATTCGGCTTGCGGTCGGGCGAGATGAATCCGTTGCAGTTGAAGTTGTTGTCAGACGGGTCGTACGTGTTGAAGTCGCCGCCGTAGTTGTATATCATGTTGCCCTTAGCGTCCTTGCCGCGCAGACCCTGGTCTACGAAGTCCCAGATGAAGCCGCCCTGATAGATAGGATACTTGCGGATGAGGTCCCAGTAGTCCTGCATTACGCCGCAAGAGTTGCCCATAGCGTGAGCATACTCGCAATGAATCATCGGTTTGGTGCTTGCAGGGTCCTTAGCGTAGCGCTCTGCAGCCTCAGGCGTGATGTACATCTCGGCGTAGAAATCGGTGTTGGGGCCGAGGATAGCGCGCTCGTAGTGAACCGGACGCGACGGGTCGAACTCGTTAATCCATTTCTTCACGGCAGCGAAGTTCTTCGAGTCGGCAGTCTCGTTACCCATCGACCAGTAGATTACCGACGGATGGTTGAACTGGTTGTGCACGTTGTGCATGTTGCGCTCCATAATCTGCTTGGCGAAGAGGTCGGTTGTTGTGATAGCGTCGCTATCGTAGAAGAAGCCGTGACTCTCCTGGTTGGTCTCAGCGCATACATATATACCGTATTCGTCGCAAAGCTCGTAGAAGTACGGGTCGTCGGGGTAGTGGCATGTGCGCACGGCGTTCACGTTGAACTGCTTCATCAGCTTCACGTCCTCAACCATGCGTTCGCGTGAGATGACATATCCGCCGTCGGGGTCTATCTCGTGGCGGTTGGCACCCTTGATGAGAATCGGCTGTCCGTTCACGAGCAGCTGCTTGTTCTTTATCTCCACCTTGCGGAAACCGGTGCGCACCGGAACCGACTCTACGTCCTTGTTCTGCTGCTGCACGGTGACAACCACCTTATACAGATTAGGAGTCTCGGCGGTCCACTTCAGCGGGTTCTCCACGTCGAACTTCACGGTAGCGTTCACCAAAGCCACGTCGTGTCCCTTCTGCTTCTTCACCTTCGAAGAGTTGATTATCTTGCGGCTCACAACGTCGCCGTTCGGAGCGATGAGGTCGATGATGAATTTGGCGTTGCCCTTAGCCTTGAGCGCAACGGCGAGCGATCCGTTCTTGTATTCGGCGTCGAGGTCTGGCGTAACGCGCACGTCGTCGATGTGTGCGGTCTGCGAGCGCGAGTAGAGGAAGCAGTCGCGAGCCACACCCGAGAGGCGCCAGAAGTCCTGGTCCTCGCTGTAAGAGCCGTCGCACCAGCGGAAAGTCTGGAAAGCGATGAGGTTGTCGCCCTTCTTGAGGAAAGGAGTGATGTCGAACTCCATTGCCGACTTCGAGTCCTCGCCGTAGCCAACGAAATGGCCGTTCACCCAGAGGTACATGTTCGACGTAACCGATCCGAAGTGAGCTATCACCTGGCGTCCGTTCCATGAGTCGGGGATGCGTATTGTGCGGCGGTACGAACCTACGTGGTTGTCCTTTGTCGGCACCATCGGCGGATTGTTCTTGAAGTGTCCGCGCCAAGCGAATCCTACGTTCACGTATTCGGGGTCGCCGAAGCCGTTCAGCTCCCAGATGCCCGGCACGCGCATGTTTTTCCACGCAGCGTCGTTATAGTCGGTGCGGAAGAAGTCGGTAGGACGCTGGTCGGCGTTCTCCACCCACTGGAAGCGCCAGTCGCCTTCGATAGAAAGGAAGTTGCTCGATTTGTCGCGGTTGCCCTTCAGAGCAGCCTCGCGGTTCTCGTAAGCGAAGAAAGATGTGCGTGTAGCGAATCTGTTGACGTTGTTAACCGAGAGGTCGTGCCATTCCGTGAATGTCGGTTCGGCCACTCTTTCTGTTGGTTCGGCTGCGTTGACGAGGCACGGAGCCAAGCCTGCCACAGCCAGTGTTAATAGCAGATGTTTCATAATTATTTTGTTGTTTGTTTTCTGCGGTTTAAAGTTCTGACAACAAAGTTAATACAAATTTGGCGGAATTTACCAAAAATTGTAATTTTGTATGTTAAAATCAATGAATATGAACTATAATACGTATACTCTTGCTAACGGATTGCGCATAATACACCTTCCGTCCGCCCAACCCGTGGTATATTGCGGCTACGCTGTAGGCGCCGGCACACGCGACGAGGAGCTCGGACGCGAGGAGGGAATGGCGCACTTCTGCGAGCATATCACTTTCAAGGGCACGGAGCGCCGCAGCTCGATGCAGATACTGGGCTACCTGGAGAGCGTGGGCGGCGACCTCAACGCCTTCACCAACAAGGAGGAGACGGTGTATCACGCCGCCGTACTGAAGGAGAACATCGACCGCGCCGTCGACCTGCTCACCGACATCGTTTTTCACAGCACCTATCCGCAGGCGGAGATAGACAAGGAGGTGGAGGTGATCGTAGACGAGATAGAGAGCTACAACGACTCGCCCGCCGAACTCGTGTACGACCTCTTCGAGAACGCCGTTTTCGGCGGACATCCGCTCGGACATAACATACTGGGCACGGCGGAGAAGCTGCGCCGTTACACTACGGCTGACGCGCTGCGCTTCACGCGACGCTACTACCGACCCGAGAACAGCGTGTTCTTTGCTTACGGCGACGTCGACTTCCGCAAGCTCGTGCGACTGCTTGAGCGGGCTAATGCTAACGTAGCGGCGGTATCCTTGCCGCCGCAGCAGCAAGCGTTGTGTGACGAGTCGGCAGGATGTGGCGGCGGCAAGGATACCGCCACTGCTGTTCTTCCGCCCTACGTGGCGCAGCACATAGAGCACCACATGGACACGCACCTGGCTCATGTGATGCTTGGCACTCGCGCCTACGACGTTCACGACGAACGCCGCATTGCGCTCTATCTGCTCAACAATATTCTCGGCGGACCTGGCATGACGGCACGCCTGAACGTGTCGCTGCGCGAGCGCAACGCTCTCGTCTACACGGTGGAGAGCATGGCGCAGAGCTATAGCGACACGGGTCTGTGGGCGGTATACTTCGGTTGCGACCCGAAGAACGTGAAGCGCTGTCTGCGTCTCATACGCCGCGAGCTGGACAAGGTGATGCAGCGTCCGCTGAGCGACGCGCAGCTGCGTGCCGCCAAACGGCAGATACGCGGACAGATAGGCATCGCCTGCGACTCGCGCGAGTCGTTCGCACTCGACTTCGCCAAGAGCTATCTGCACTACGGTTGGAAGAAGGACGTGACGGCACTCTGCGAGCGCATCGACGCGCTCACGGCAGCCGACCTGCAGCGTGTGGCGCAGGATCTCTTTGCCGAAGAACGCCTCACGATGCTCGTAATCAAGTAGGCGTAGGTCTTGTTTAACAACAGAAGTCGCGGTGCCTTCAGGGGGTGCACTTGTCTCAAGTGCACCAGCAGAGCGGAGACAAGTGCACCTCCTGAATAGATAGCATCATTTATTTGATTGGTGCACTTGAGACAAGTGCCCCCCTCAGGAATGCCGAATTCGTTATTTGTTTTGTGACCGGTGGGTTCAGAGCACGAAAAAGCGGACTAAACGGACTCTATTGCTCAATCAATAAAAATCCGTTTAATCCGCTTAATCCGTTGTTAAATATTATTTCTGCAGCATGGCGAGCGCCTTGTTCTCGGCGTCCTCCATTATCTCGCGCTCTCCCGGTCCCTTGTCGTTGATGCCGCAGAGATGCAGTATGCCGTGAATTATCACGCGGTGCAGCTCGTCGTCGTACTGCTTGCCGAACTTCTCGGCGTTGGTGCGCACGGTGTCGAGCGAGATTACGATGTCGCCGCTCACGATGCCCGGCTCGTCGTAGTCGAACGTTATCACGTCTGTATAGTAGTCGTGACCTAAATATTCATTGTTCACCTCGAGAATCTTCTCGTCGTCAACGAACATGTAGCCCACTTCGCCTACCTTATAGCCGTATGTAGCGGCGACGGCACGTATCCATGCTGTCGTCTCGCGCTTCTTTATCTTCGGCATCTTCACGCCGTCTACGTTGTATGTAATCATATTGTGAATGTTGTTATGTTGTTATGTTGTTATGTTGAGGTGTTGTTGTGGTGAGATGTTGAGATGGTGTGGTGTTGAGATGTGTTGTTGTGAGATATACACTAATGTAAACATCTCACCACATCACCATCATATCTCACCACCTCACCATCCTATCCGATTCTTTTCGGAAGAAAAGAGTCCACGTCCCTTCCGAAATTCTTCAGTTCTCTGACCACCGACGACGACACGCTGTCCATGCCGGGCAGGGCGTAGAACACCACGGTCTCTATGCCCGTGAGTCGGCGGTTGATGTCAGCCTGCTCGCGTTCGAACTCGAAGTCCTTCACCGAGCGCACGCCTTTCACGATGAACTGCGCTCCGTGGCGCTGCGCGAAGTCGACCGTCAGGTCGCTGTACTGCTCCACGCTTATCTTCTCCTCGCCGTCATACAGCCCTCTGATAGCCTCCACGCGCTGCTCCGCCGTGAGCATGTAGCGCTTCTTCTCGTTCACGCCCACGCCGATGACGAGGCGGTCGAAGAGCGGCAAGGCGCGGCGCACGATAGAGTCGTGACCGATGGTGAACGGGTCGAACGATCCGACGAATATTCCGATTCTTTCCATAGCTTTCCGTTTACTAATATCTGCAAATGTACAACTTTTATTTCACATAGCCACACACGTTTTCTCAGATTTTGTAAAAATGTTTTTCTGCAAAACCGGCTATGTTGCCGCCGCTCACTAAAAGCTAATTTACAGATAAGCACGAAAAACGGCCATTCATTCAAAAATTCTTAATACCCTGAAAAGTTTCTGAATAAAAAGGTTGTGAAAACTTTGAAAATATTAACCTGAGTTCGGGATAAGAAAGTCTTTGTAAAAGTTGGTAATCTCAATAA